>Ga0116228_10002116_pt1 | contig 17035 bp, 13 predicted proteins | sample S1TSphfallax_2_FD_89694 | JGI IMG/M metagenome (GOLD analysis project Ga0116228, IMG submission 89694) | Host-associated microbial communities from peat moss isolated from Minnesota, USA - S1T2_Fc - Sphagnum fallax MG | ecosystem: Host-associated > Plants > Peat moss > Unclassified | place... | reverse complement strand
CCATGGCGCCTTCGGCTTTGCCGGCCCCCACCATGGTATGCAGTTCGTCGATGAACAGGATGACTTGCCCTTCTTGCTTGGCAAGGTCATTGAGCACCGCCTTGAGCCTTTCCTCGAATTCGCCGCGAAACTTGGCGCCCGCGATCAAAGCGCCCATGTCGAGCGCCAGGATGCGCTTGTTGCGCAAACCTTCCGGAACCTCGCCATTGACGATACGCTGCGCCAGACCCTCGACGATGGCGGTCTTGCCGACGCCGGGCTCACCGATGAGCACCGGATTGTTCTTGGTGCGTCGCTGCAGAACTTGGATGGTGCGCCGAATTTCATCGTCGCGGCCGATCACGGGGTCGAGCTTGCCCTGCGTGGCCCGCTCGGTGAGGTCGATGCTGTATTTCTCGAGCGCCTGACGATTCTCCTCGGCACCCGCATCTTCGACCTTGGCGCCGCCGCGGACCTCTTCGATCGCCTTGTCCAACGCCGCACGCGCCGCACCATTGGCCTTGAGCATGCGTCCCAGATCGCCGCGATCCTCGCAGGCCGCGAGCACGAACAGTTCGCTGGAAATGAACTGGTCCTGACGCTGTTGGGCCAGCTTGTCGGTGACATTGAGCAGCCGATTGAGGTCGTTGCCGAGCAGCACTTCGCCGCCGGAGCCCTCGACTTTGGGCAGCCGATCGAGCGCCGCGGCGAGGTCGGAGCGTAGTTTGGGGACCTGGGCGCCGGCCTTTTCCAGCAGCGGCCGGGCCGTGCCGCCCTGCTGGTCGAGCAGGGCGGCCATCAAATGCACCGGTTCGATGTATTGATTGTCGCGTCCCACGGCCAAGGATTGCGCATCCGAGAGCGCCTGTTGGAATTTGGTCGTCAGCTTGTCCATTCGCATGAAAATGCCCTTGAAAGTCGTTTCCGAATGGTCACGAAATGGGGGCTTACGGGCCGCAATTCAACGCTGTTCTCGCCAAATGAGGGTCGCCTGTCGCCCGGTATTCGCATCGCGGCGATGCGAGAAGTACTTATCCGGCGCGGCGAAGGTGCACTGCCCTCCCCCAAAGATGCGATGGATCCCCAGATTCCGTAGCCTGCGCCGCGCCAAGAGCCCCAAATCCGCCATGAAGCGGCCGCGAGCGTTCGTCGCAAAGGCTTCTTCGGCCCCGGCATCCTCGTCCACGAACGCCTGGCGCACTTCAGGGCCGACTTCGAAATGCTCGGGCCCGATGGCCGGGCCCAGCCAGGCCAAAAGCCTGCCCGGCGGGATTTTCATTGCCCCGACCGTGGCCTCGATGACCCCGGCAGCCAGACCACGCCACCCGGCGTGCGCGGCGCCGACCCTGTCGCCGGACTCCGACGCGAGCGCGATTGGCAGGCAATCGGCGGTCAGGATGGCACACACCCGACCCGGACGGCAGGTGAAGGCGGCATCGGCGGCTTCGGAGTCCCTGGGCTCGGTATCGAGATTCCTGACCCCGACCCCATGGACCTGCGTCAACCAACACGGCTCGGTGGGCAACCCCGCTTCGCGTACCAACCGCGCTCTGTTTTCCGCCACGTTCAAGGGATCATCGCCCACGTGATCGCCCAAATTCAACGATGCGAACCGGGCGCTGCTGGCACCGCCGCCGCGGTACGTCGAGATCACCCGGACGCCCGCGGGCGCCGGCCAGTCCGCTTCGAGCCAGGCAATACTCATTCGTTCCGTTCGATATCGGCGCGCAGCACGCCAAGAAGATGCGCGAGATCGGCCGGAACAGGGCTCTGCAGCGTCAAACGTTTGCCGCTGCGGGGATGGTCGAACGCCAACGTGGCCGCGTGCAGCGCCTGACGTTTGAATAATCGCAGCGCGTCTATCAGTTCCTCGCCTGCGCCCCGCGGCAGTCCGAAACGGCCACCGTATACCGGATCACCCACGATCGGATATTTCAGATGGGACATATGCAGTCGAATCTGATGCGTGCGCCCGGTCTCGAGCTTGACCGACAGATAAGTATGCGCCCGAAACCGCTCCAACACGCGATAGTGGGTGACGGCAGGCCGGCCGCTCCCGCGCACGGCCATGCGCAGTCGGTCGCTGCGATTACGCCCGATGGGTGCATCGATGGTGCCGCCGCTGACCATGACGCCGACACACAGCGCCAGGTATTCCCGCGTCATGGTGCGCGCCATCAGTTGCCGCGACAACGAGGTCTGGGCCGTCTCGTTACGCGCGATTACGAGCAGCCCGCTGGTATCTTTGTCGAGTCGATGGATGAGTCCGGCTCGCGGCAGCTGCGCCAGAGCGGGATCCAGCGCCAGCAGGGCGTTTTGCAGGGTGTGATGCGGATTTCCTGCCCCTGGATGGACCACCAATCCTGCAGGCTTGTCGACCACGAAAACATCCTTGTCACGGTGCGCGAGCTTGAGCTCGATCGCCTCTGCCTCTACCGCCAATTGCGGGGCGGCCACACTCATCCGCACCCTGACACGGGCGCCCGCCTCCACCGTGTCCCGGGGTTTACACGCGCGGCGGCCGAGCAATACGCCGCCCTCTTCGATCCAGCCTTTGATACGGGTGCGGGAATGCTCGGGCATCAAGCGCGCCAGCGCGCTGTCCAAGCGCTGTCCGGCCAATTCCTGAGGAATTTCCAGATCGACGATTTGGAACTCTGGGTTCATTGGGGACTCGAACTCAAGCGTTGAGGGGAACCCTGGGGCCATCGGGTATACTGCCGCGCTTTCGGGCCTGCCCTACCGGCCCATTGTAAGGAATCGCTTGTGAGACTGCGTGATCTTCTGAGTCCGAGCCGCGCGCTGCTCATCGCCGCCGCGGCCGTTCTGCTCGCCAGCGGTTGCCGCAGCCACCGCGCCGATGAGGCCAAATCGGGCCCCGAGGTCATCTACGCCAAGGCGCAAAAGGCGATCCGCAATTCCAGCTATGCCGAGGCGGTCAAACAGCTTGAAGCCCTGCAATCCCGATTCCCGTTCAGCGAACCGGCGCGCCAGGCGCAGCTGGATTTGATTTACGCCTACTACAAGAACCGCGAAGTGGACCCGGCCATCGATGCCGCCGACACCTTCATCCGCGAGAATCCGACCAATCCGCGCGTCGACTATGCCTACTACATGAAGGGTCTGGTGTATTTCGAGCGCCAATCGAACTGGCTCGAGCGCCGGTTCAACGTCGATCTATCGCAACGACCGCCGGTCAATGCCAAGAAATCCTTCGATGCTTTTCAGCAGCTCATCGAGAAGTATCCTCACAGTCAATACGACACCGATGCGCGCATGCGCATGGTGTTTCTGCGCAACCGCCTCGCTGACTTCGAACTGCATGTGGCGCTCTACTACATGCGTCGCGGAGCGTATGTGGGTGCGCTCAATCGCGCCAAGTTCTGCGTCGAGAACTACGATGGATCACCCGCCGTAAAAGGCTCCATGAAGGTCATCGTCGATGCCTATCGGGCGCTCAAGATGACCGACCTCGAGGCTAATGCGCAGAAGGTTTACGCAGCAAACTACCCCGCTAACGCCGGCGATGTTCTGCCCAAGAAGCACTGGTGGGCGATTTTCTGATCGGCGTCATTCGCCGCATCAACGGACCTTGTAGCCGCTGGTGATCGGATAGCGCCAATCGCGCCCGAAAGCGCGGCCACTGACGCGCACGCCCGGCGGCGCCTGTCGCCGTTTATATTCGTTGCGCTTGACCATGTCCAAAATGCGTCCCACGGTCGCGCGGTCGAAGCCGCGAGCGGCGATTTGATCGACGGATAGATCATCCTCGATGAAAGCCTCGAGTATGGGATCGAGCACGTCGTACGCCGGCAAGCTGTCCGTGTCCTTCTGGTCGAACCGCAATTCGGCCGATGGCGGCCTGTCGATGACCCGGTCCGGTATCACTTGCGTCTGCGCGTTGCGCCAGCGCGCGAGACGATACACGAGCATCTTGCTGCAGTCCTTGATGGGCGCGAAACCGCCGGCCATATCGCCGTACAGCGTGGCGTAGCCCACGGCCATTTCACTCTTGTTGCCGGTGGTGAGCAGCATTCTGCCGGTCTTGTTCGAAATGCCCATGAGCAGCACGCCGCGGCAACGTGATTGAATGTTCTCCTCGGCGGTATCGGGCGGCCGGCCGGCAAATTCGTCCTTCAGTGCCGCCAAGGTGGCCTCGAACATGCTCTCGATGGAGATTTCACTGTGCTTGACGTGCAGATTCCGCGCCTGTTGGGCTGCGTCATCCTTGCTCATCTGTGAGGTGTAGCGCGAGGGCATGGCGACGGAGTGCACACGGTGCGCACCCAGGGCGTCCACCGCAATACACAGCACGAGCGCCGAATCGATGCCGCCCGACAGGCCCATGACGACGCCCGGGAAGCGATGCTTGTCCACATAGTCGCGCGTACCTTGGACCAACGCCCCATAGACGCTGGCTTCCTGGCTTTGCAGCGGCACCACAGCTGCCGGAATGGGGCGAACAGCGCCCGCATCCAATTCGAGATCGACCACGTACAGGTCCTCGACGAAGGCCGGCGCGCGCTGCGTGACCGCACCGTTTGCATCCATGACGAAGGAATTGCCGTCGAACATCAGCTCATCCTGGCCGCCTATCAGGTTGAGAAACACCGTCGGCAGCCCGGTTTCCCTGACACGCTGGGCGACGACCTTGTCCTCGCGTTGGCTTTGCTTGTCGACCTCGTAGGGCGAGGCGTTGATCACCAACAGCACTTGCGCTCCCGCGACTTGTGCTTGTTTGGCGGGTTCCGCTTCCCACACATCCTCGCAAACGAGCACACCCGCCTTGACGCCCTTCACCTCGACGATCGTCGCCTCCGTGCCCGGCGTGAAATAGCGCTTCTCGTCGAACACCCTATAGTTCGGCAGACAGGCCTTGCGATGGTTCGCCAGCACCACGCCATCCCGAATGACGATGGCCGAGTTGAATATATGGCTGTCCACATATTCCGGGTAGCCGGCAATCAGCATGATGCCGCGAACCTCTTTCTTCAGCCTCTCGATCGAATGCGCCACCTGCAGGCGCATACCCGAGTGAAACAACAAATCCTCCGGGGGGTAGCCGGATACCGCCAGCTCCGGCAGCATCACCAGATCCGCGCGATAGCGATCACGGGCCTCATTGGCCGCCGAAACGATGCGCGAGGTATTCCCGTCGACATCGCCGACCACCAGGTTTAGCTGCGCCATGACACACCGCAGATGCCGCGGATTGCTCAAATACTTCTCCTACGATTCATGGATTTCCCGGGTGTCGATCAGTTCGCGTCAGGCGGGTTATTCTGAATTAAGCTTGAGAACAGCGCAAAGCCAACGCCAGTCGAGAAAATCTTGAATCGCGATTCCGACCGCATGATGCCCGACATGAAGCCCGCCCTGAATTGGCGCGTGCTGGCAGTGCTCAATCTGTACCGTGTTCTGGTTCCACTCATGCTCGCGGGGCTGTACCTGCTCGGGGGCGCCAAAGGCAACTATCTCGAGTCCCAGGATCTGTTTTTCGCGTGCATCACCTTCTATCTGTGCTTCGGCCTGCTCAACGTCATTCTGGTTCGTCGTCGCCTCGGCGGGGTCAACCTGCAGCTGAGCCTTCAGGCATCGACCGACATCGTCGTTTTGACCCTGCTGCTGCACACCTTCGGTGGCGTACCGAGTGGCCTGGGGCTGCTCTTTCTGCTGCCGGTGGGAGGGTTGGCCTTTCTGCTCGGGCCACGGGCCGCGGTTTCCCTGGCGGCGCTGGCCGCGCTGATGATCCTCGGCGACACGATTTGGCAGCATCTGTCCGGACATCTGGACAGCACATGGTATGCGACCGCCGGACTGCTCGGCGTGGTCCTGTTCACCCTCGCTGTTGCCTCGAGCGTTGCGGCTACCCGACTGCGCGAGACCGATGCGTTGGTCCGCCAGAAAGATGTGGACCTTGCCAATCTCGCCGATCTGTCGCAATACATCGTGCAGCACTTGCGCGAGAGCATCCTGGTGGTGGATGCCGCGGATAGAATTCGGCTCATCAACGAATCAGCCGCCGAGATTTTGGGAGATGATCACGCGGTTCCCTCGGCCCTGGTCGGCGAAGTCGCGCCCCGCTTGTTGTATTCTTTGACGACGTGGCGGCGCAGCGACAGCGAAGACAGCACGCCGCCGAGTTTCGTGGCTGCCGACGGTGCGCGCGTCATTCAGCCGCATTTCGCGCCGCTCGGCGGCACGGCGCCGGGTCCCACCTTGATCTTTCTCGAGGATACCAGTTTGATGGCCGAACGCGTGCAACAGGGAAAACTGGCAGCGTTGGGCAGACTTTCGGCCAGCATCGCGCATGAGATTCGCAATCCGGTCGGTGCCATGAGTCACGCAGGCCAGCTGCTTGCGGAAAGCCCCAACATGGGCGCCGATGAGAAGCGGCTTACCGACATCATCCGCAACAATTCGGAACGGGTCAGCGCCATCATCAACAATGTGCTGCAACTGTCGCGCCGCGAATCCACCAAGCCCACGCGCCTGAATCTTGGCGATTGGTTCGAGGATTTTCTGACCGAGTTCTGCGAGACCATGCAGATCCAAGAATCGCAGATCGGGTTGCGCGAAGACTCGGGCGGTTTGGAAGTTCGCTTCGATCCCAGCCACCTGCATCAGGTCGTCTGGAATCTATGCGAGAACTCCCTGAAATACGGCGAGAGCCGCGCCGGCATCAGCCTCGAAATCCGGGTCGGCCGGCTGAATCCGAGCAATCGCCCCTTTCTCGAAGTCGCTGATCGCGGCCCCGGCATCGAGGCCTTGGCCGCGGATCGGATCTTCGAACCGTTCTTCACCGGACGCAAGGGCGGCACCGGCCTCGGCCTTTTCATTGCGCGCGAGCTGTGCCAGTTGAATCGTGCCATATTGCTCTACGAACCGCGCAGCGGCGACGGTAGCATTTTTAGAATCGTGTTCAGCGATCCGCAGCGCTGGGAGGAGTAGTGGCCAAACCTGCCGTATTGGTTGTCGACGATGAGCCGGATCTGTGCGAACTGCTGTCGATCACGTTGCAACGCATGGATTTGAATCCCCGAACTGCAAGCAACGTGGGAACTGCCCAGCGCATGCTGGCGGCGGAGCACTTCGACCTGTGTCTCACTGATATGCAGCTTCCGGACGGTGACGGGCTCGATCTCGTCAGGTGGATACAGCAATACTCGCCGAGCGTTCCCGTGGCGGTGATCACGGCGCACGGCAACATGGAGACCGCGGTGCGCGCGCTCAAGTTGGGCGCGTTCGATTTTGTGTCCAAGCCGTTGGACCTGGCGGGCCTTCGCAAACTGGTGGCCACGGCAATAAAACTGTCCAGCCCTCTGGACAGCGATACCAGTGTCTTTGGGCCGCGGCTTCTGGGTGCGTCCCCGGCAATGCACGATCTTCGGGAAATGATCGTCCGGGTCGCACGCAGCCAGGCGCCGGTGCACATTTCCGGCGAATCCGGCACCGGCAAGGAGCTCGTGGCGAAACTGATTCACGAGTCCGGGCCTCGCAGTGACGGACCGTTCGTACCCGTCAATTGCGGCGCCATCCCGACGGAACTCATGGAAAGTGAGCTGTTCGGCCACAAGCGCGGCAGCTTTACCGGCGCCGTCAGCGATAAAAAAGGGTTGATTCAATCGGCCGAGGGCGGCACGCTTTTCCTCGACGAAATCGCCGATTTACCGCTGCACATGCAGGTGAAGCTTTTGCGGGTCATTCAAGAGAAAGCGGTCAGACCCCTGGGCGAGCAACTCGAGGTGGGGGTCGATGTCCGGGTGCTCTCCGCAACCCATAAGAATCTCTCGAATTTGGTGGCGGAGGGAAAATTTCGCGAGGACTTGTTCTATCGGGTCAACGTCATCGAATTACGAGTGCCTTCGCTGCGCGAGCGGCCGCAAGATGTGCCCGAATTGGCGGAATCCATCTTGAAACGTCTGGGACGACGAATGAAGATCATCCCGCCAATGTTGGGAAAGGATGCCGTGGCGGCGCTGGAATCCTACGCTTTTCCTGGAAACGTCAGAGAGCTGGAGAACATACTGGAGCGGGCGATAACGCTCACCGCCAGCGGAGAAATCAGTGTGCGCGACATCCAACTCCGTACACCTGCCGCTGCTCAGGCCATAGTTACTCACACGCAATCTCCGTCGGCTGCGCCCCTGGGTGATCATCTGGAGGAAATTGAGCGCGACGCCATCATCAAGGCGCTGGAACAGACTCGCTACAACAAAACTGCGGCGGCAAAGGTTCTGGGAATGACTTTCAGAGCGCTTCGATACCGGATCAAGAAGCTCGGGATCGAATGATCGGTTGATTGCGGCACGGCGTGACATTGGCAAGACCCTACCCTTGAAGATCATTTCAATTCAGACGGCCCTTCTATGCCTGCTGCTGACCATGACCTGGGCACTTACGCATCACTACGTGCTTTCCGGCGACGGCGAGTTGTACGCATTTCAGGCGATGGCGCGAACCGTCCCGGCATTGCGGCATGACGTTTATCTGGCATCTACCTCACAGGATCAATTCACACTATTTTCACCGCTTTTTTCGTGGGCGATCCGCTGGTTCGGACTATTGAACGGGGCGGCGATACTCTTCGTGCTGTGCACCGTTTCGCTATTTGCCGCCGCGTGGGCGATGGCAAGGGCACTTTGGGATGGGACGATCGCATGGCTTGCGGTGGCCATGCTCGTCGTGACGGTTGCGGGCTATGGAGGGTCTGGCGTCTTTCATTGCGCGGAAAATTATCTGACCGCGCGATCCCTGGCTGAAGCGCTGGTGGTATCGTCATTGGCGCTACGCTACCTGGGTCATCCCAGGCTGAGCTGGGGTGTCGCACTGCTGGCAGCGTTCATTCACCCGCTCATGGCGCTTCCCGGACTGTTGCTGCTGACTTGTTTGTCCGTCTCCTGGCCGCTTGCACTACTGGGTGCGATCGTCGGCATTGCGCTTATCCTCGCAATTGAAGCAATGGCCTCCCTTGCTTCACACCCTTGGAACGCCTTCTCGATCATGGACGATCAGTGGCTGGAAGTCGTTCGCGAGAGATCCCAGTTTTTGTTCTTGAAATACTGGAAACTGAGCGATTGGGAGATGCACGCTCGGATCCTGATGAGTCTCGCCATCGGCGCATTGAGCTCGGAAGACGCCAACTTGCGGCGGCTGTGCGCCGCAAGCGCGATAGTGGGCGTCACGGGGCTGATCATCGCGCTCATCGCCGGCAGCTTGGGACCTGTGCCAATTCTCATTCAGGGGCAAGCCTGGAGATGGTTCTGGGTGACGGGATTTGTGAGCGTGCTCATGATATTGCCGAGCGCATTTCGACTATGGAAAGGCGGAGGCTGCGGTCCGGCATGTGCGACTTTGCTCGTCGCGGGCTGGACGTTTTCGCGCGTAGATGGAAGCCTGCTTGTTGCCGCGGCATTGTGCCTATGGGCTTTGCGAAGGCATATGGCCCAGGCTATGCAGAGGGTGCTCATCGTGCTGTCGTTTGCCCTCATCGCAGCCCTCCTCGTCTGGACGATTGCCAACATCTGGTCGGCCTGCACAACACCCTTGGGCGCAAGGGCCGGTGAGCCGATGATCATCGAACGTCTTCGTGGCATCTACGCCCTGCCTACCGCAGCGCTTGCCCTATTTGCCTTGGCCTGGAAATGGATGGGCAGTAATCACTCGGGGCCCGTGACCGCCGCCAGCGGTGTGCTCATGATCGTTGTTTGTGCCTTCGCGATGAAGGGCTCGTTCTCGCGGCCCAGCACCGCCGGCACCGATGCCGAGATCGAAGCCTTTTCGGACTGGCGTGCCGCCATCCCGGCGACGAGCAACGTGCTGCTCGTGCCCACCCGTAATTCCGCCGGATTCGTTTGGTTTTCGCTTCAGCGGCCCAGCTACCTCAGCGTCAATCAATCCGCCGGGGTTGTCTTTTCACCGATCACGGCAGGGGAAATCAGGCGTCGATCGCAAGTATTGCTGCCAATCATGGAGCCAGACTGGAGATTGCTTTCGCAGAACACGCTGCTGAAACAGGGCAGGAAGCTTGAGGGTCAAACACGTCCGCTGACGGCTGAACGCTTGGTCGCGATCTGCACCGATCCGCAACTTGGGTTCGTCATCGCCAAGGAATCTCTGGGATTTGGCGCGCAAACTCACACGAAACCCGGCGAGTGGCAGGGCTGGAATTTGTACGATTGTCGCCAGGTTCATTCGTCGGATACGGCGGTATGAAAGGCGTTGCTCCAGAACTCGCAGGGTATGGCCTTGCGTCGATCGCTGCGCTGGCCGTGGACATGACGCTGCTCTGGATGCTGGTGCAAGTTTTCTCGCTGGGCTACGTCTTGGCGGCAACTCTGTCGTATTTGGCGGGCGCCAGCGTCGCGTATGTTCTGTCAGTGCGCCTCGCGTTCACGGAACATCGCCTGCGCAATCGACGCGCGGAATTCCTGAGCTTCGTGGCGCTTGGCACCATCGGTTTGACCATCAACGCCGTCATCGTCGCCGTCGCCGTCAAGTATCTCGGTCTGCATTATTTGATGGCCAAGTGCGCCGCGGCGGGCTGCACGTTTTTGAGCAATTTCTTCGTGCGCCGACAATTGCTGTTTGTCCGACCTGCATACGCACCCGTAAGAGATTAGCTCATGACTCAAACCAGCGGTGGTTCAAAAATTGCCGTCATCGCAGGCGCGGGCCCCGCCGGTCTGACCGCCGCTTTGGAGTTGCTGCGACGCTCGAATATTCAACCCTTGGTGTTCGAAACAGACGTCCAAGTCGGCGGCATCTCAAAGACCGTCAATTACCGTGGCAATCGAATGGATCTTGGTGGGCATCGTTTTTTCTCAAAATCCGATTGGGTCATGCGTTGGTGGCAAGACATCCTTCCGATCGACTCGGATGAAGTCGATGTCAATGAACCCCTGCGCATCAGCTATCAGCACGATTCGCGTGAGCTGGTACCCGCACGGCGCACGCCATCCTCGCCCGACGCGGTCCTGCTGGTGCGTAATCGCCTTTCACGTATTTTTTACCGCAGAAGATTTTTTGACTACCCGCTGAAGCTCAATGCCGGAACCATCGGTAACATGGGTTTTCTCGAAACGCTCAAGGTCGGGTTGAGCTATGGGCAGGCACGTGCTGCTCCCCGCAGGCCGGAAAGGTCGTTGGAGGATTTCTTTGTCAATAGATTCGGTGAGCGACTCTATCGAACTTTCTTCAAGGACTACACGGAGAAGGTTTGGGGCGTGCCTTGCACGGAGATTTCCGCCGAATGGGGTGCGCAGCGGATCAAGGGCCTTTCGGTCACCAGAGCCGTTGCACATGCCTTGGCGACTCAGTTTCGTTCCAACGCGGACACTGCCCAAAAGCAGACGGAAACGAGCCTTATCGAGCGATTTCTATATCCGAAGCTAGGGCCCGGTCAGATGTGGGAGGAGGTCGCGGGCTTGGTTCGCGGAAGAGGCGGCGAAATCCACCTGGCTCACAGCGTCATAGGACTCGAGCGAAACGGCGCGCAGGTGACGGCAGCCATCGTACGCGACGAATCTTGCGGTTCGGTGCGCGTAGTCCCCTGCGACTTCTTCGTCTCGACGATGCCGGTAAAGCATTTGACCAGCATGCTGCGGCCAACCGATGACCATGTCGTGCGAGTTGCCGGCAACCTCCCCTATCGCGACTTCATGACCGCTGGGTTGCTGTTGGATCGCATGAGGCTTCGAGGCAAGGGTACGCGAGCAAATGGAATGCCACCGGACAATTGGATCTATATTCAGGAACCGGACGTGCGAATTGGTCGTCTGCAGGTCTTCAATAATTGGAGCCCGTCGATGGTCGCGAATGCAGACTCGATATGGCTCGGTCTGGAATATTTTTGCCGCGCGGGCGATGACTTGTGGTCGATGCAGGACGCTCAATTCGTCGACTTCGCGGCACGCGAGCTCGAAAAAATCGGCATGATCGATCAGCGCGATGTGCTCGATGGTACGGTGGTCAGAGTTCCGAGAGCGTACCCGGCATACTTTGGCGAGTACCGAGAATTCGACCGGGTGCGGGCGTTCCTGGATTCATTCACGAACTTGTATCCCGTCGGTCGCAACGGCATGCACCGCTATAACAATCAAGACCACTCCATGCTGGCCGCCAATGCCGCGGTGACCGCGATGATCAATTCAGGAGCCGGTAAATCGGAGATCTGGGAGATCAACACCGAGGATGATTATCATGAGTCAGTTGAAAGGGTCGCGTGACAATAAATGTCACAGAGTGACGCTACGCGGCTTTTCTGACGCCGCCTGACGACAATCCTATGTCAAAATTCATTGCTGGCTGAAATAAACATCATGCATTTCAGCTACCTACGCTCACTCCCCAGGTTGGCACGACCCTTGCTTCTCCTGAGTCACCGGCCCGCGCCGTTGTTTCATGTACATGTACGTTCCTCAGGAGTTTTCAATGCTTAAGAAAGTGCAACAGGGCTTCACGCTCATCGAATTGATGATCGTGATCGCCATCATCGGTATTTTGGCTGCGATAGCCATTCCTGCCTATCAGAATTACACCATCCGCTCGCAGGTAACTGAAGGTTTGACCTTGGCCGACGGTTGGAAGACCGCAATTGCCGAGTACTACGCCAATACCGGCAACTGGCCGACCGTAGCCAACTTGACAGGCACGGTGGCTTCTATCGGCAAGTACGAAACCGGCGTCACCGTAACCACGGGCGGCGTCGTGCAAGTCACCTACGGCAATGCAGCCAATAGCAAGTTATCGACCTTGGTATTGCAGCTCGTCCCTTACACGAATGCCAACAACGACGTTCTGTGGCAATGCGGTACTGCTACCGCTCCAACTAGCGCGACAATCGCCACGGGCGCCTCTTCTGCGGGCACCACCGTGTCAGCACAGTACCTGCCGACATCCTGCCATTCGTAATGGCGTATTGAGTCTTAGTTTTCAGCCTTGCGGGAAGCCTCTCTTCGGAGAGGCTTTCTTTTTTATAGTCCTAGTAGGAAATTCCAGATGAAAAACAAGTTGAGCCGCGGTTTTACCCTCATCGAACTGATGATCGTGATCGCCATCATCGGTATTTTAGCTGCGATAGCCATTCCTGCTTATCAGAATTACACCATCCGCTCACAGGTGACCGAAGGTTTGACATTGGCCGACGGCTGGAAGACGGCGATCGCCGAGTACTACGCCAATACCGGCAACTGGCCAACCGTAGCCAACCTGCCCGGCACGGTGGCTTCCGTGGGCAAGTATGAGACCGGCGTCACCGTAGCCTCGGGCGGCGTCGTGCAGGTGACCTACGGCAATCTGGCCAACGCCAAATTGAGCACGTTGGTTTTGAAAATAGTTCCCTACACCAACGCCAACAACGACGTATTATGGCAGTGTGGCAACGCAACGGCGCCGTCCAGCGCGACAATCGCCACGGGTGCCGCATCGACGGGCACAACGGTTTCGGCGCAGTATCTGCCGACCTCCTGCCACTCCTGATTCCGGATTACACCGGGCATCGGCGACCTGCAGGACGTGAAGGCAAACAGACCCTCGCCGATACTGGGAAGGGAGTCACGTCAATTTCTCAGTCCGGTGTGCCACTATCGGTCGCTGTCATTTGACAATTGATCGTCCGCCAACAGGCTGTAGACTAAACCTTCTGGATGTTGCTGGAATTCTCCTAAGCATATGAATGATAACGCAATAGCGGCGGTCGGCGGCACCAGCCGGGCCGCCCTAGGCGGTCTGGCGCAAAGGCTTGTGCAAGACGGTTTGGTGGAAGAGGCGCCCATGCAGGATGCCATCACCAAATCCAAGGAAAAGCGCGTCAGCCTGGTTACCCAATTGGTCGCCATGAATTTGGCGACCGCCCGGGATATCGCGATATCGGCATCCAATGAGTTCGGGGTTCCGTTGCTGGATCTCGACGCCATCGCACCCGACAGTGAGGCGGTGCGATCGGTCAGCGACAAGCTCATGCAGAAGCATCGCGTTCTGCCGCTCATGAAGCGCGGTAAACGTTTGTTCCTGGCGGTGGCGGATCCGACCAACCTGCACGCGCTCGATGAGATCCGTTTCCAAACGTCCATGAGCATCGAGTTTGTCGTCGTGGAGGACGACAAACTGCAGGCGGCGGTGACGAAAGCGATCGACCAAGCCGAAGCGGTGATGCCGAATCTCACCGACGATGACTTCGATCTCGAGAATCTCGAGGTTTCCGGCGGCGACGAGGACCCCAACGCCGACGCACTCGGCCGCGACGATGTCGAAGATGCGCCAATCGTGAGATTCGTCAACAAAATACTGCTCGATGCGATCAAGAAGGGAGCATCGGACATTCACTTCGAACCCTACGAGAAGCTTTTTCGCATCCGCACCCGTCTGGATGGTGTCTTGAAGGAAGTGGCGCTGCCCCCGGTGCAGTTGGCGGTCAAAATCGTTGCGCGTCTGAAGGTTATGGCGCGTTTGGACATTGCGGAACGCCGCGTGCCCCAGGACGGCCGCATCAAAATGCGGCTGTCGAAGAATCGTGCCATCGACTTTCGCGTTAGCACCTGCCCGACTCTGTTCGGCGAGAAGGTGGTTACCCGTATTCTGGACCCTTCCAGTGCCATGCTTGGCATCGATGCGCTGGGCTATGAGCCTGAACAGCGGGAACTCTATCTGCGCTACCTCGCGAAGCCGCAAGGTATGATCTTGGTAACCGGGCCCACCGGCAGCGGCAAGACGGTATCGCTGTATACCGGCCTCAACATCCTCAACACCGAGGATTGCAATATCTCGACAGCCGAAGATCCGGCAGAAATCAATCTGCCCGGCATCAATCAAGTCAACGTCAATAACAAAGTAGGCCTGACATTCGCCTCGGCGCTGCGTGCCTTCCTTCGCCAAGACCCCGACGTGATCATGGTCGGCGAAATCCGCGACTTGGAAACCGCAGAGATTGCCATCAAAGCCGCGCAGACCGGCCACTTGGTGTTGTCGACTTTGCACACGAACGATGCGCCGCAAACGCTGACTCGTCTGGTCGACATGGGCGTAAAACCCTATGCCATCGCCACGTCGGTGAGTTTGATCATCGCGCAACGACTTGCGCGCAAGCTCTGCAACAACTGCAAGCAGCCCATCGATTTGCCCGCCGAAGCTGCCAGGAAGGAAGGTTTCGAAGAGGAAGACATCGCCAAGGGAGTCCGGGTTTATCGCGCGGTCGGCTGCAGCCAATGTACCGACGGCTACAAAGGCCGGATGGGCATCTACCAAGTGATGCCCGTGACGGAAACCATCGGCCGCATCATCATGGAAGGCGGCGGGGCAATCGCGATCAACGATCAGGCAACCAAGGACGGCATCTGGAATCTCCGGCGCTCCGGACTGAACAAGGTGGCAAACGGTGCTACCAGCTTGGAAGAAATCAATAGCATCACCGTCGATTAGTTAATTGCGATAAGGATTGACCATGGCAGTATCCGCTACCGCTGGAAAAAGAGAGACCCAATTCATTTGGGAGGGCAAGGATAAGCGCGGCCACAAGGTGCGTGGTAAAGCCCTCGCCGCAAACGAGGCCGCGCTGCGGGCAGATTTGCGACGCCAAGGCGTTGCCGCCACTCGGGTCAAGACGCAGAGCAATCTGTTCAAGAGCGGCGGCAAGCCCAACGCTGAAGACATTGCGATTTTCGCCCGCCAATTGGCGACAATGATGGCTGCGGGCATTCCCATGGTTCAGTCTTTTGAAATCGTCGGCAACGGCCATGAGAAGCCGGCGATGCAGAAGCTAATTCTCGACATCAAGGCGAGCATCGAAGGTGGTTCCACGTTGCACGAATCGCTCGCGAAGTTTCCGCTTTATTTCGATGAACTCTTCGTGAATCTCGTCGAAGCTGGAGAACAAGCCGGCGCGCTGGAGACTCTGCTCGACAAGATTGCGACATACAAGGAAAAGACCGAGGCCCTGAAGAAAAAAATCAAGAAGGCACTTTTCTATCCTGCCGCCGTCATGATCGTCGCCGTGGTCGTTACCATCATTTTGTTGATCTTCGTGATTCCACAATTCGAAGAACTTTTCAAAGGTTTCGGTGCCGATCTTCCGGCGTTTACTCAAATGGTCGTCAATCTTTCGCGCTTCGTGCAGCACCAGGGTTGGTGGATGGGGTTGGTAGTAATAGCAATAGGCTTCGCGTGCGCCTATTACTACAAGAGATCGAAAAACCTGCAGCGTGGTTTGGACAGGGTCATGCTCAAGTTCCCTATCATAGGACCCATTCTTCAGAAGTCAGCCATCGCTCGATTTTCACGGACTTTGTCGACCATGTTCGCAGCAGGCGTCCCCTTGGTCGAAGCCATGGGCTCGGTCGCGGGAGCTACCGGCAACATTGTTTACCAGGAAGCGACGTTGCGCATGAAGGACGAAGTCGCGACCGGCCAGCGTTTGCAAAAAGCCATGGATAACGTGGGATTGTTTCCCAACATGGTGGTGCAGATGATCGCCGTGGGCGAGGAATCGGGTTCGCTTGATACCATGTCGGGCAAAGTAGCCGAATTTTACGAACAAGAAGTCGATAACGCGGTCGACAGCATGTCGAGTTTGTTGGAGCCCTTGATCATGGCGATTCTGGGCATCTTGGTCGGCGGCATGGTGATTGCCATGTACCTTCCGATCTTCAAGCTCGGTCAGGTTGTCGGCTAAAGCGATACATCCCGCTTCGCGACCGGTTCGGCCATGCTGAGCGAGATCGCCACGGTATATGCCTTGAACCCGCTGTTTTATGCGGGGTCAGCATTCGTGCTGGGATTGGTGGTCGGCAGCTTCTTGAACGTGGTCATCTACCGCGTGCCCATCATGCTGGAGCGCGAGTGGAGGGCTCAGGCAACAGAGGTGCTGGCTACCGGCGAACGCGGCCCAGAACCACCTTTCAATCTCATCTCCCCAAGTTCCGCCTGTCCTTCCTGCAAGGCGCCCATCAAAGCCTGGCAGAACATCCCTCTCATCAGCTGGCTGGCATTGCGCGGCCGCTGCGCGGCATGCCGCGCCAAGATCTCGGGTCGATACCCCTTGGTCGAGCTTACCACCGGCCTG
>Ga0116228_10002115_pt1 | contig 17038 bp, 16 predicted proteins | sample S1TSphfallax_2_FD_89694 | JGI IMG/M metagenome (GOLD analysis project Ga0116228, IMG submission 89694) | Host-associated microbial communities from peat moss isolated from Minnesota, USA - S1T2_Fc - Sphagnum fallax MG | ecosystem: Host-associated > Plants > Peat moss > Unclassified | place... | reverse complement strand
TGGTGGAGAGTTGCAGCATTCTTGGGCTATGTTGATAATCAGGTCAGATGTTTCAGATCTTCTAATTTCTAAAACTAATTGAACAGGTTGATGGAGGACTCAAAGTTCAGTTTGTTATATTGTTAAACCAAATGATATATACTTTTTCTGCTGGGGGTTGGGGTTGGAGTGTCATCATCTCATGACTCTGGCCAGTCACTGGTCATCAGGCAAAAATCTCAGTGAGAGTATGTGCAGTGTCTCATCATATTTATCAGCATTAGCTACATCTGTGCAGTGTTATCACATTTGCAATTTTCATCACCCCAGGCTTTAAATGAATCTCTGATGCACAACTATCGACAGAGAGTATTCAAGATACTTGTAAATCTTATTTGATACTCTTTGTAGATGAGTATTGCAATTGCTTGGCACCATGTTTGTAGCTACCTACCTGAAAGGACGGCACTTTGAAAGTCAATTTTCTTTGGAGCATGCAGGGAGGAATATCAAATATTTCCCAGTTTGCTATGGCAGTCAAATTGGTCACCCTGTTTTGGTTATGGAAGAGTTCTTGTATCATGCCTTGGAAAACAGCTCAGAGGTTATGGCCTGGTGGTGTTGTACTGTGCATTGTGTATATTCCTTGTTGGTACAGAGGAGCTAATCTCTTGGAGAACAAGGTAATACAACAATAAATATATGCCACAAGGCTGGTCAGGGCATCCTCAGTGCATGATGAAGAATTCTCATGTGAAGAATACAAACACATAAAAATAAAAGATGAATGATGCAAAGTTCATCAACTGAGATCAAACTTAAGTTTTCTTCACCTGTAAAACTACTGGCTTCCTTTTGATTCAGATTTGTACAGTTTGCTAACTGATAAAATGGTGAAATCTTTTTGTTGCTGGTTTTCCTCTCAAGGTTTAATTGTTAGGTACCCAACCTTGTTAACGGGTTCACCTATTGACCCCCTTCTATATGGAAGTCTTTGTGGCTAGTTGGAAGCAATATCTAACATGGCTCTCTGTTCACCAAGTTATACTGGTGCTGAGCTATTCATAATATTCTTGCTTCTTCTTCTTCTTCTTCTTCTTCTTGTTATTCCCTGGGATCATAAAACTCATCAAATTCCAGAGAACTTGCTTGCTTTGCCCACTGAAGACAAGTCATTTCTTTGTTACTTTTCAATGGTAAAACGACTTCAATCCGATCAAAGAGGTGGGCACATTTCAACACAGTTTTAAATGGTAGTCTGAGGTTTAACATGGTTGTGCCAATTCATACATTATGGACCTGGAAACCCCTAGGTTTCCATAGGGGTTTTCCATACTGTTAACAAATAACCAGTTCACCCGAGGGGGTGACCCAGCCCCTAGGTTGTCACAATTCATATAACCAGTTTTGGACACAGTCCAGAGCCACCATATTTGCAGCTGGGTTCACTATCATGGTGGGGTACAATCTACAGCATGCACTCTTCTAGCACAATCTGCATATGAGATATACAAATACATATCTTATGATGATGTGATGATGGTAAGACTTCCTTTCCTGCAGCTACCCAAAGGTTTGCAATCTTATTTCTGTTCCATTTTTTCCTGGGTTGTTTTGTCTCTTCACTTGCAAGCTTTGGTTGATGCTCAAGAAGTTTGATCTTCCTTTTGGGAAGTTGGTACGTCTCTCTCTTCCCCCCCTCCCAATCTATGTGCATTTGGTTGTACTATTGTATGATTTGTGTGGCTCTTTCTTCCGATCTGTGCTGATCTGGGCTCTCTAGAGATGCCTGTCACTCACTGTGCCCAGTTATGTCATGGATGAAGTTGCTACTTGGGTGGTGTGTTTTACTTCCAGCTTATTTTGTTTTCATGGCCATTTTGATTTCTTCACCTTGAGTATATGATATTGGGCTCTCGAGGGTCCCCCACCAAAAAAAACAAACAAACAAACAAACAACAGAGCTCCTCGTGGTTCTCTTACTTCCCCATTTTGTTTCTTCGCCTGCAGTGCCACTTACTTTTTTCTTCGGTTCCAAGTGGCCTGACCCTGGGGTCTTGAAATCCATCTCTCTCATATGTGAATTGTGTGCTTGTCACAGGTAGCAAATCAGCCATAGGGGAATTCAGTCACTTGTTACAGCAATATATCAGCAACCTTTCTCCACATTGAGTTGTGGTTAGTATCTAAGGGAACCTTTGCTTGCACTCAAGACTTGACTGATTAAAGTTGGTTTTTTAGAATCAAGGTGCAGACAGTCAAGTCCAGTCTCTGTTTTAGCATTAAGACCATTTGGTGTGTTTTTGTATTGGGCTTGTGCAGTCCTCAGCTGATGGTGATTTTGGACCTAATCTGTGGTCATTGTTGTCTTCTAGGTCAATTTTCCCACTCCTTTGGTTTTGGGTTTTGGAATCAAATTGAGTTTTAAGGAGCAAAAGGGTTTGAGACAGAGGGAGATTCAAGATGTCTCTCCGATATGCAGAGAAGCTCTCATATAAGGCAGATGTAGGAACAGTGGGGATGCCAGAGCTCTTTGATTCTGCACTGGACCTCAAGTGCAAGGTACTCTAAACCCTTGCAAAAAGAGGAAGACAAAGGAAGCATTATCTTTGTGACTTTTGGACCTCTTCTGATATGTTGATGATTGTATACTATGTATTAGTCCTGTGACAAAAAGATGTGAGACAGAGGAATCATCTGCATGTTTGAGTTTGAGTTTGAGATCTGTTTTGTTATGATGATCCGCTTTTGACCTTTTGGCCATCCCCTGGGAAAGATGGTGGATGCCAATGACTGTATGTGTTGAAGTCCTCACACTAATGCAAACAATTGAATGTGGAAGTGTTTGGTCTGTAGTTGTGATTTTTTGGCCTGTCTATGATTGTGGTGAAGGATTGTTTCTAGGGGCCAAATGTGGCACAAAGTCCTTGGACTCTTTTAGCATTCTTGTCCACAGATGCTTCTACCCTGGGTTATGATGAGAGCTAAGTGCTTTGGGCATCTTTTTGGTTAGCTATTTAACCAACATTGATTTCTGTACATGGGGGATTTGCTTGTGCAGATTGAGGCACTTTCACAGCTCATCAAGGAGGTAAGATAGCTGGCAATGGCCCTGTGATATTTGTATTCTGTGCTTTTCAGGTCTGCAATTTAGTGATCCCTTTTTTCCCTGATATGAGAAAAGAGGAATATATGTGAGTATGTACTTGTGTGCAGAGCCAACACTTAGTGGTGTTCACTGGGGCAGGCATTTCTACTTCATGTGGCATCCCTGATTTTCGAGGCCCAAAAGGCATTTGGACCCTACAGGTTTATTCTACTCTCAGAACTCCTGATCCTGCAGCCTCTGCATTGTAATTTTGCAAGGTGTCTTTATGCCCATTGGATCAACTAGTTCTGGTTTTGCTGGAACTGACATGATGATTACTTCTAAAGTGCTGTTGGAATTTTCTCTGTGGAGTTTTCTTTGCAATTGCATTAACATCTTCCCAGCACTACAGTCCAGTAAGAAGCAAGGCATGTTATCTGATTTGGCAGCACGAAGGCAAGCCAATGCCAAAGATAGAGACACCATTCCACCAAGCCCGCCCAGGTCTAACACACATGGCCCTTGTTCAGCTCCAGCGCGCTGGCATTCTGAAGTTCATCATCAGCCAGGTTCCTTTGAACCTTTTACTTGCATTACTATCTTGTACAGTGCTCAATTTCAGCTAAGAAAATCTGTTGCAATACAGTTTGTAGCATTATTTTTCTCATTCAGGGGATCTCATCAGGATTATAAATAGGATGACTTAACTTCCTGTCAATTGACTTTTCAAGATGTGAGAGTAAGTGGAGGTCTTTGACTGATTGTACTTCTCTGGGACAGAATATTGATGGGCTGCATTTGCGATCTGGTATTCCACGGTCACAGTTGGCTGAACTTCATGGCAACTGCTTCCGAGAGACATGCTCATCCTGTGGCAAAGAGTGTGTACCAATCACAGCCAAGTCTGTCCAGTCATAAGTCCATCATACATTAATTCCAAAAGAAGACTTAAGGCCACTACTGAGCATAGTGGCCAAGCATACTTATTCACTTTGTTCCTTCACTTTCCATGATTCTCCAGAAATGTACATGTTATTGTATTCTGTCCTTACCTGTCAGGGGGACTAATTTCATAATTCTGTCACTGATGGGGTGCAGGTATTTTCGAGATTTTGAGGTAGAAACATTGGGCTGTAAGCCCACTGGACGCCGCTGTTCTGACCCTGAATGTGGGGCCAAGCTTATTGACACCATTGTTGACTGGGAGGTAATTTTCTCTTCACAAAAACTCTCAATCAAGCACCAGCACCATCAGATGTTTGACAGCACTTGGTTTTTGTACAATACATTAAAATTTGATGTATTGCTTGTAGGAAGTAAAGGCCATGATATACTTTTATTGACAGAGGACAGTTTTTTGAGATTGCATTTCATTTTGTGGAACATTTTATGACATGGTTTGCTTGAAATGATTGCAGGAGGCACTGCCACCTGCTGATTTGAAACTGGCAGAAAAACACTCAAAGAAAGCAGATCTAATACTTTGTCTGGGAACAAGGTAAGGGTGCTTTCTGGCTGGTCCATTCTTTTACATACTTTTACATTCTTCCAGGGAACTGCTGGAGCATTAACTCAGTTGAGAGGAACTGAAGGGTTCTGAGTGCAGCCCATTGTCTTAGCTTATGTTACTCACCTATGGTTAAGGCAGTCTAGGCTTCCAAGGACTCATATTTAGATCATGCTGAGCAGCTTGCAGATCACACCTGCATGCAATTTGCCACTTAAAGCTGTCCGGGCAGGTGGCAAAATGGTGATTGTCAACCTCCAGGTTTGTTTCTTTGCCACCTCTTGTCCAAGTTGGATGACCAAGCAAAAGACACCATGAATGGAGTACTGTAAGCTGTATAATCAAAAGCTTCTTCCAAGCAATTGCAATTGTCAACAGTGATGTGATTGTGTTCTCTATGTCACTGTGAATCAATGTTGGGATTTCTGTTCGGTTGAGAGCATTCTTTGCATTAGTTGAGATTTGGGCTGTTTGGTGAACTTTCCTGAACTATATGCATGAGACACTATGCAACTCTCATATGTGTGTTTCTGATTTTTCATGGACTTTGGGTTCAGTGGTGCAGTGTATCATTGTGGATCATGGATTGTGTAGGCAGCAAATGCAACAAGCATGAGATTAATCTGTTGTGCAGTATTTTGCACAGACAGTTGGATTTATAATGACTTTCACATTGAGCAATCCTTGTATTTGTGTCCAGGCAACTCCCAAAGACAAAAAAGCTGAACTGCTTATTCGAGCCCGGGTTGATGAGGTTTGCCTTGCATATTCTACCACAGAACAGTATTTCCGTCACTTTATAATTCCATCAAAAGATAGCCTTAGGTGTGTCTGTATATTTCCTGGTAAACTGTGAAACCCAAGATCCACCAGTTTTTGAGAACCATGAGATGTACTTTATCTAGATGTTGATGAACAATTCTCTTTTTCATGTTCATGAAAGTTTATGAGTTCTGATGGACTTTTGAGACTTGTTTCTTGAAATAAAATTCTGACACAGGTGATGTGGGAGGTGATGAATAAGCTGAATCAAATCATTCCACCTTTTGTGCGGATTGACCGGATCAGAATGAGCTACTACTATTACTGGACCAGTAAGTCCATCTTCTCACAAATAACAAGCTGACTCCTCCTTCCTCAGTCTCCAAATCCTTGTGATTGCTAAATAGTGTACAAAGTTGGTGGAATTATGGTGTTTTTTTGAATGAGGTTACAGGTTTTCATTTCATCAGCTCTCCCAAGAAGGAAGCCACTAACACTCTAGATCAAGGTTCAGGGTTCAGGGGCCTAACTTAAGTGTTGTCATTGGGTGGTTTGTCACCATTGCAGAAAAGAAAAGTGTGAAGTGGTTGTTGCGGTTGGGGAGCAGTCATGGTGACCGAGCTCCTCTGCCATTTATCACATCAGTAGAGGTGAAGCTCTTGACCTTGAAACCTCTAATATCTTTTCTCTCAAGTATTACCATTAAATGAACCATTTCCAACAGTTCACTCCCTAAGTATTCACTTCATGAACCAGACATTTTGTTGCTTAGGTATCTATCTATGAAGGAAGGTGGTTTGTTTGTTTTGTTTGTCATGTTGAGATCTCCCAATCCATGGTGCCTCTTGCCATGCTCTTGGTACCATTGGAAAGCCCTTGATGAGTAGGGGTGCACTGAGTTGGTTTCATAATGTTTCAACCTACAGTGGAGAAGTTATTGAATTTTGAAACAATTTTCACTGAAAATTCATTCAAATCAAAACTAAAAATTACAGGGGAATTTGGGTGCACTCTTAGTATTGTTGGAAAGCCCTCAATTGAGTAGGATTTAATGAAGGTGATTTGGAAATTTTCAGACCTAAGGTGTGGGAGATTTTGAGTTTTGAGTAGTTTTTGTCATTGGAAATTCAATTAAATTACAAAAAATGATGAGTTCACACCTGTTCACACTTGCGCCAATGGCATGGGTTACACTAGTATATGTGACCATTGAGGTGCATGGGATGTAGGTTAATTATCCAAACAGGCCTGATCTGAAGCAGAAATTGTTGAAAAAACAGCCCTTTGTCCTACGCAGGTAACCTCTTATCTCTTTGCAAGAGCTCCCCATGATTTTTTCTCGATGTGAGTTGGCAAGGTAGTGATTGGTAGACTCAGTACCCTAGGTACAACAAGTGGCAATAACTGTCTCTAATTACTTGGAGAGACATTCTACTTCGATTGTGGGCCATACTAGTTTACCCTGGTGGTACTGGTGGATGGATGGTCTGAGGTGCACTTGATGAGTTCATGTATTCCCAGCACCATGTGACATATCATCTGGTCTATGCAACAATGGGTAATTAACCTTTGATGGTACAGCAATGGATATAGCACATGTTTTGAACCTTAAAGGCAATACTTTGGGGATGTGGGAAGCAGGGAGACAATGCATGTTAAGGAGTTGGATGTGTCTCTGACACTTCACTTTGGGGAAGGTTGTATGTGTGTCACTGCCAACATTCTCCAATCCCTTCATTTTGAGGTCACTCAAACCTACTTCTCCATCTGATCATTTGGTTTGTCTTGAGCTTTCTACATCCATCCTGTTGGATCTCATGAGTGTATATTATACTGCAAAATGAGAGATGGCTAGCCATGAATTGATACCAGAAGATCTCAGTTTGAAATGAGCAATTTATATATATTCCACAGGTTCCACCAGAGCAGAAGACTGAAAAGATAGACATGGAATGTGTCCTGGAGACAGTGAGATCAAGGGCAGCTGCAGAGAAACAATGTGGGGAAATGACAGTGATTGATGTGCGGAGCTTACCTGACACCTTACAAGGCTCAGCTGTTGAGTTTGCAATTGTAACAAGTGTCGTGGCCTATACACCAATTCTTGTGCAGGTTCCTGACGAAATTGAAATTCCCAAGGAGATAATTAGAAAAGCACCAATCAAGAAGGCAAGTAACAGGGCACGAAAGCGGCCACGGAGGTTTTGAGAATTTGTTTTTTGTACTTGGCAAGGACATAACTTTGTGGGGATCCTTTTTTACTGCAATGGCAATCATTTTGGGTCAAAGATTTATGAATAGAGTGCGGGAGTAGTTAGAACTCGCAGAGAGTTGAGGGGACTTTTGCACATTGCAGGGTCTGCAAGAGGGCAATTCATTGGTTTGAAATATTTGGCCCTGGTGGATCTATGTCCAGCATCATACCACGTGTTTTCAGCTAGTATTTGAGACATTTGGAGTACAATTGTGGCCAAAAACAATCTTTATGATGCCCAATTCAGTTTTCCACCAGTAAGTCCAATCCTAATTTTTTACACCTAGAGGTAGTTGATTGATTGTTAATGCTTTCAACTACCAATAGGCGAATGTGTATACTAATGTACTGCAAATTTTTGGTTTTTTTCGGCTCACAATTGCCTATACCTGCAATTCTAAATTGCATAGAGAAAGGCTTCACAGTTCGCATTTGGAATGGTCGCCATTGATCTCTGTTTCAATGGGTCCATTGCCTGTGTATGCTGGATATTCCTATTGCTCCTGTTGTGAGCTTTTTTTCCTCTCCAACTGCAGAGTGAAAACATCAGACAGTTGGATTATGGATCATCACTACATGTTTTTTATGCTTTCAAGTTATGATCTATGTTTGATAACATGTTATTTGCAGAGGAATGACACATGAACATAGATTGTCCATTAGCTCTGTCATCTGCTTGCAAACTGTATGCAGAGTCCATGTTAAGACTGCACATGACATTGAAAAAAGTAATCTTAGCACCAAAGTTTCTGGCCATATGTGGTGTGCCAAAATTTGTAAGTTGTGGTTGTTGTGACTAAGAGCAGGTCTACTGGCCTGTGCACTTGATATAAAGTACAGTGACCGTGCTCGATAAAGTGCTCTCCAAAACTACTGTACATCATAAAGAACTGCTTCTGATTGGCCAGCCATAGTGGCCCAGGTGGCCTGGCATTTAAATAGTCTCTACAACTTGTACCTTCTAATCTTTAGAGTTTATAGGTGGGGCCCGGGAAACGATTAACACTCTATACGATATGCAAAAAGGAAGGTAGAGACCCAAGTAGGGGGAATTGGTGGACCACTGTAATCAGAATTGTGAGAGATATATAGAAAGATGGCAAACACAGATGATATTGTCACTTGTCACCCAGTGCAACAACAACAGATGCTTGAAGTAGAAAATCACTATGAAAAGGGCCAGCCAGACAGATTTCCGGAGAGTTTGGGACCTCTGCACTCTGCACCCTCTTGTTCAAAGCACCTGAGAAAACCCATCATTTGCTAAAAGTGGTTGGAATGGATGAAGCACCAAGTAGCAAGGAATTTCTCACCTTCATATAGAACACCAGGAGAGCGTTTGCCACCTAAGATCTGAGGATTGAAAGAAATCTAGGGGAAAGCCACTGCAAAGTGTCGCCCCATAACCTCGGTGTAGCTTATCACCTAATCAGCAGCTGTAACCAACCACTTATTACACAGCATACTACACTAACCAAACATAAGCAAAATATTGTAGCACAAACTTGGTTTATGCAGTCCATCATTATGTATGTGGGAGATCCAGACCAATAAATCATTCTTATTTGGGTCTTCCAAGTACCCATTGTCTTTCAAAAGAAAAGGGTTTGTATATATACACATATGTTCACAAGATATATTGGTGATTGCCCTTATGTGTGTACGAACTATGTTCAATAGACACCACCAAGGGCAATCACCAAGTAGACTGGGAGAAACCACCCATGTACCTGTAGAGAATGAACAAGTGGATGACATGGCATTACATGATAGTGTGACAAGTGTAAACTCAAAGGCATCATCTTCATCATCATCATCATCAACTCATGAGTTTGACAAAGAACCTATTTGATGACCTATCAAGTACTGATAGAACCATACATTAGGATTCAGCTAGTCCTTTCTATGTAGAAGCCAAAGAAAGGAGAGGTTACGAGGTATGAGAGCTCAGTGGATCATGAACATATGAAAATTCATAATATTTGCTACTTTTCCTGCCCAAATTTGCACAATGAAAACAATGTTCAGCAATTCTTAGAGTTGATATATTGTTGTTAGTCGATGTGGATGTTGCCATGGTGAAAGCCAACTCTCAAGTTGTTACAAGAGGAAGAAAATGAGTCATTTGAGCCACTCAAACTGGAGATTTTTCTTCTAGATTTAAAGAGGGCAGGCTTCCACCCACTATTTACTTTCCAACATGAACCTAGTATGTCTATGATTGAAGGTCCAAGTGATGGGACATAGAAAGGCAAACAGTGTTGGGTCGAGTTCCATTAGTGGAATTACATTGTCATTTTCTTTCATTTCTTTAAAGCTAATCATGCCATCTATTCATGTAGGTGGTTAGTTTTCATGACATGGATTAGGTGCATTATGATGAAGATCCACATACATTTTTTCAACAATTTGTAAGATTGCATTAAAAAAGTAATTTGCTACATTTTAATTGGATATTTTGTTTTGGAATTATATTTGTTGTGAGGGCACGAGAGGGATCAATATGTAAACATTAAAGTTACCCATAAAATAGTCTTCAGACCTCACTATGATCCTCACTGTCCTACTCATCCTCCCTTTTTGAGCTATTCATACAATGCTGCAAAGTGAGGACTAGGTGAGGACTAGTGCTCAAAACATAAGATAAAATCCTCAAATTTGATTATCATAATCAATTTTCTAACCACAATATAATCTACCTTCATGGCCACAGACTAAGAGACTATATAATAAGGAGCCTATCTAGTAGGGGGCTAACTATGTTAGGCCTACTTACCTTTTTACTTATGAGTTACCCACTTGGAGGGTTACTTATCTAACTACCTACTAGCATTAAACATAACATGTTGTGAGATTTTCTTTTTTCAGATCTTCTTTAAAAAGAAAGGAAAGATTTTAAACATTGCAATTTCTCTTTTTGATATCAGTAGCAAACAAAGACAACTCCAAAACAATTCCAAAATCATCATCAATCAAATTGACTTGGGTAGGTGAGTTTGCAATTGCTTTCTTGCATTTTAAGCACATGATAATGGCATATTGTAATGCATTAGACAATAATCAATGGTTATTAAATTGGTTCAAAACACAAACACTTACACTAGGAGAAAAATAATTCACAATTATTTGAAAAATGTACCAAGTAAAAATAGATGACATTCTCCCTCTAATTCTAACAATATTTTGCCTATTGTAACAAAGGATAATAACATCTTTGAATTGCAAGGCCTTTTGGAATGTAATTATTTTGTCAGCAAACTTGCAACAATAATTACACATATAATGTTAATATATATCCAACTAGCATAATTGAATAAAAAAATTTAAAAACCTTAAATTGGAAATGTTACTAACTTATAACCAACTAACACAATTAGAGAAGAAGGAAAAAATTAAAAATTCACCTTGTCTTCACTAGAGTATTCAACTTTTTTGGGCGAATGTTTGAATTTAAACATGCCTTGTTCCATTACTATTTGCATTTCCCATACTTTTAAAGCCAAATTATACATTTTACAAATCTAATTAGGTAGACTTGATGGAAACAAATCTAAGGTTTTTGCAAACCTTTTCATTGGTTGTAGCATATTGGTAAACTTTTTTTAAAACATTGCCAAAATAAGTAACTTGAAAACTTTCACCCAAACTTAGAACTTCACAATCAATTTCAAAACAGTTGTCACCGCATTCAAATTTGACCCCTCATCTTTGACATATGCAATAATTTTCTTTTCAATCCATATTGATTAAACAATTTTGTCAAATTGTTGGCCAAGGCTTGACTAGTAGTTTACATTGCCTCAAACAAACCAATAGTCACTTGTTTAGGTTATCAATTAGATCCCAAAAATTTAATGACAAGAGAAAATATATCATGTGCCCCTTTTGACATCCATAAGTCAAAACTTGTTGTTGCAAATATGTAATTTGCCAATTTTGGTAAAACATATACTTGTTTCATTTTCTCCATAAGTTAAGTAATATTTCATGAAACAATTATTTTCTGGAAGGGAAGACAACTCAAGGACACAAATGCAAAACCAAACACTTTCCACAAATTACAATGGCAATTGATTTTTCACAATTAAAAAGCCAAGGTCTTGCAAAGGATCTCTAATAGTAAAAAACATATATATTACATTGCCTTACACATTAGGAAGTTAGAAATTGTTTCATTTTCCTTCTTTCACACATGTGGAAAAAACAATGGCACAATAGACATATTGAAAAATAAATAAATAAATAAAACTAAAGAGAGATTTTTTTAAATGAAAAAAAAGTTAGAGGAAAAAAAAAAACTAAAAGTTGGGTTGGTAGTTGAAGAAGTTGTAAAAAGATCTTTCACACTTACATTAAATAAAGGGGCAGGGAGGGAGGGGTAACAATTTGAAAAGGAACAAGATGAAGTTCAAGAAAACATCAAGAATGTATAACAGAAAGGTGACAAAGAACACCATAAGGGGGTTGGAGTGGTACTTGAGAAGAGGTGCCAAAGAGTTCCACAAGCACATAACAAGGAGGTGACACATAACAAGGGGGTAATGAAGCTCACTAAAAGTGCATAGCAAGGAGGCAATGCAACTTGTAGCAAGGAAGTGACACACAACAAGGAGGCGATGAAGTTCACAACAAGGAGGCAATGAAGCTCATTAATAATGCACAACAATGAGGTGATGCACAACAAGGAGGGGATGAAGCTCATTAGGAGCACACAACAAAGGAAGCAATGAAATTCACTAGGAGAACACAATAAAAGAAACATGAGTATATAATTTTGATATATATTGTATGGAAGAACATACTAATCTGCTATCACAAGAATGTTTTTTGAGTTCTTCTCTTACATTACTCAAAGTAACTATAAATGTCATTTAAAAAATCAATAAATGCACAAATCTTCTATATGATCTTAGAGCATTTGTAGTTGTGCTTAATATGTTACCCTACAAAAATATTTCTCACATGCAAGTTTAGCCATTCATTTTTTTTCAACCCCACCCATAAAACTAAAAAGGGGACTGAAAATAAATGAGAGCACAACAAAGAAACAATGAAACTCATAAGAACACACATCAAATAGTCAACCTATGATGAAGTTCAACAAACTAAATCAAATAACTAAGGTGAAAGTACATTACAGTGACCCCCTTTGGGGTGTCACATTGTATTATTTTTTAGGGATGTGCATGTTTGAATGTATCCCACCTCAAACTTTCAAAAGATTTTTACAATATGTTTGAATATTGTGTTAGAATATAACTTAGGCAAGAGATTGGAGTATATTTGTGAAAATGAATGTAATGTACATGTATACTCAAAAACACAAATATACTCGAAAAAAAATTTAAATGATTTTTAGTTTTTATTGAAAATTGAAGATATATTGAACCATGTCATTTCACATAATATGAACAATGTTTGGATACCATGTGAGTAATTTGTAAATTTTCATCTCAAAAATTGAGTTTTTTGAGCAAAAATGCGATAAATGTGTGGTAAATTGAAATTTTGAAAAGCAATCACATCCACATAAAAGATGGCAAGCATAGCTCGATGAGCCATTTTAAAAATTTCACTAAGATTGATTATTTTAATGACTAATGAAGCCCTAAAATTAATGCAATCAAAATGAAACTATGGCCTTATTATACCGATGTATATTATAAATATACTCATGGATCCTTCAAAATAAATAATGAAATTTATTATTATTTATTGAATAATAATACATAACATTATTTTTGTAAAAATAATTTTTGTAAGGCCCAAAAACCAACATTGATAATCAAAATTAAATGTATCATGTTTTTGGAACAATTATATTGTATGTATTATAATATTAAACCCAAAAGTCCCGCAAAGGGGGTCACTATAATGTGCTTTCACCCCTAATCAAAACACTAATCCTCGTTAACGAACAACAAAATAAGCACAAAAAACTAAGCAATAACCATATTTTTTATTCTTGAAAAAAAGAAGTAGGAGGAGGAAAATGCAACAATAATTTTGTGGCACCTTTTCTAGTAAACCTATTTTTTTTTTTCTAAACCTTACCTACCACCTTAAACCTATTTCTCATTAATTAAAACCTTAATTAAAACCCTTGCCCTATTATTTTTAATATTCTAATAGGTTATCAAATTTTTAAATATATAAATAAAGGTTTCCAACTCATTGAAAACAAAGAGGCAAGTTTCAAAAAAAGTATCACCCTTGGTGATACTATAAGGTATTCAAAATGAGAATTGGCTTGAAACCTTGGTTAATTTTCACTTCTTTTTTGATGATTGTCCAGCATTGGTTAGTACCCCATGTGGAGCATGTTGAAGAGTTTTCCAAAGGTCATGAAACCCAAGTTCTTACCATGTTAAATAGATCTTCAAGACTTCCTAGGTAGGCCAATGACTACTAAGAACAACCTAATTCAAAAATTCAAAAATTCTTCCTTTTACATCCATAGTTTGGCCCCTTTCATGACTGAGACTTGAAAGGAAGCATCATGTTTCCTTCATCCCATGAAGGACACATTGTCTATTGAAGGGCTTGGTTACACATCCAAGTTAAAGTCATGACAATTAGAGTGGTTGTTTGTTTCAAATAATATATTAAACCACATAATAATATCAAAAGTACCAAAATTTGAATAAAACTTGTGCATTTGGAATGATGGTGTGTATGACATCACCATATTTTTCAACTTTTTTTGCCTTTCAATTAATGAGGATAGTTTGAAATTTGAATATTTTTGTACTTTATCCAAAAATGTTCATCATAACTTTCATATATCATATGCAATATAAAATAGTTGCAATTATGTAAAATGATTTAATAAAAACCTATATATTGCATTATACAATTAATTGTAGCAAAAAGGTAATCTTAATACTTGGGCAAGGTAACACTCCATGCTTATGCTGAAATGCAACTTTCTTCTATGTGTAATTCAACATGAACTCATCGAATTCCCCCACATTTTAAAATGTAAGTGGGATCTTGAAGTCTTTGAAGCCACAAACATCAAGCTCAATTTCACTTGTCCTTCAATTGGATATAATATGTTTTTTCAACCTTAAGTCTTTTGGTTTTTTATTTGAATTTTCTAACATATTGATCTTTAGTTTCAAAGAAGCACTCCATAATCTACTTTGATTCCACCATTAATCCCCATCTTTTTATTTCTATAAAATAAACACATAAAATAATATGTCATCCATGTTTATGGGTCAAATTTGCACAAAGCCACATTGAATCAACTAATTTATAGGAGCAAAAAACCATTAAAACCTTGATAATCAAGGATATTGTCAAGGATGTTAACATTGCTTAACATCACTATCACCAACATCATGGGTGGGTTTTATCCACTTTTCATCCACCATCAACTTTTAATTAACTTGTAATTAACTTATAATTGACCCATAATTAATTTGTGTATATTTTTAGTTCATTTATAGTTAAATGGTTTTCAAGAAGGTTCCTAGAATGGGTATAAATAAAGGTAGGACCTTTGTTACCTTCAATATATTCGACACTAGTTTGAAATATAATCTTGCACCATAACATTTTTTGTTTCATTTCATGTTTATGGTTTCATAAATTATCAAAATAAAATTATGTTTGCACTTTTTATTTTTCACACTTCACATTCTTTTTTTTTTGGTTTCCATATTTTGTGTTTAGAATTAGATTTAGGCCTACATTTCCCATAGTTGTCTTGATTTTCATCTACATTGGAAAACCCTTTGTCAAGTTGTAAGTTTCGTCCTAGTGATAAAGATTTCATGCACCAAGTTGCATCGAATACCATTCGTGCAAAAATAAACCCTAGAACATAGCTTATGTATTGTACTAGTCACCATCATTTGTGGCCATATTGCTTTCCACATACATGTTCCATGTTTAATTGTTGTCTTGTTTTGACATTAGGATGCATTTGAAAATCAAGGAATTGAGGTTTCACCATGTCAAATACTAGAAACTAATTTGCTTCACAACCATGTTTTAAGTTTGGATGACATTTTGGATCACACTTTCACTAGATAAGAAATAAACCCCTCACTAGGGCAATCTTATCACAAAATATGCAAATGAATTCTTGGTTCCAAACATACAAGACCTTGAACAACCACACAAAAAATAGCATGTTCAATAATTTCAATCCAAATGTAATATAACACATCATTCAAAAACAAAGCACATGCAAAATGATATTCATAGGCATGGAAATTTTTAAACTAATATATAATTTATTAAGTTCTTCCTTGTTCAACATGTGCATAAGATTATAACGAAAAAACCAAATATCATTACATAATATGATGGAGAAGATTGTGCAGGAGGATTTTTTTTCCTAAACCCATGAATGGAATGCAAAACACACTTTATGAAATGGTAATTAGATACAATTTCAAAAAAATAGAAATATATGCAATCACAAAAAATCCTAAAATCAATGAAATATGGATTTCCATTTAATGCACAACTAAATTGACAATCTAAATTTAACAATTCCACAAATAGTTGGGACTATTACTACCCAAGGCATGACACTACAATTTCATGATTCATGCCATACCATGCATCCTTGGTAGCTCTTTTTACGGGGCATCCACTTGCACATCCATCACATTACCTCCTCATATTGCTCCTATCATTTTCTAGAACACACGATGAAATGCAAATCACACTTATCATTAAATTTGAACAAAAAAATTACAAAATGATTAGGCCTTGTACAAGATGGCTCAAAAGTGCAACTTCAATTGACATCCTCCTTTATTATCAATAAGCTTGTTTCTCATGCAAAAGTTGCACTCACATGTTTACAAAGATAAAAAATAAAACAAATAGTTTGTTAGAATACATTGACTCAAAACCTCCTCACATGTATACAGAGGTTTGTCACAAGATCATGTTATGTTTATAATAATTGAACCCTCATTTCAAGAACATGACCTTCATTGTAAATGGTGTAACTACAACAATTACAACTATAACTTTTGATCCCCAACACAACATTAGAACCATAGATGTCCAATTGAGAAACAATTGCACAAAAATGATCTTGAAAAAATGTACCTTTGATCACAAAAACATTTACGATGGATATTATTACAAAACATCATTTCCAATAGCATTGGCATACACTATGACTAGCCACACAAATCATAGGGTGCAACAATTGCCACAAAAGTTCTTGTTGACACAAAAAAAAGTTTTTGCACTTGGTCTCACAAGTGTTTTATTCTCTAGGGTCATAAACTGAAATGAACTTGAAAATAACTGGAACTCTTCTGTCAAATGAGTTTACTCGCAATTTCTTCGATGATTGAAACTAGCATAACACTATATGGAAACCCAAACTCCCATTCCAATTATTTGAAGATTCCATTAAATCCTTTTACATGGGTTATATATACGTAGGTATAATCAATTAGTCAAGATGATG
>Ga0116228_10002114_pt1 | contig 17040 bp, 17 predicted proteins | sample S1TSphfallax_2_FD_89694 | JGI IMG/M metagenome (GOLD analysis project Ga0116228, IMG submission 89694) | Host-associated microbial communities from peat moss isolated from Minnesota, USA - S1T2_Fc - Sphagnum fallax MG | ecosystem: Host-associated > Plants > Peat moss > Unclassified | place... | reverse complement strand
TTTTTTTTTTTTTTTTTTTTAATTTTTTTTACATTCAAAAAAATTTTATTTTTTTTTTTTTTTTTTTTTTTTTTTTTTTTTTAATTTTTTTTTTTTTTTTTTTTAATTTTATAAAACGCGAACTTCAAGCTCAACTTTCTGCGTTTTTTCCAAGACGTTATATCGACAATCGATTTAGAATAAACTTTTATTTTTTGAAACGATATTGGTGTGATATTGGGTTGATAGCCCGTCGAGTTGCTTTTTCCCTTTTTTCTCGTCGCAGCCTTGGTTCAATTGTAAAACCCTTTCAGTTTGTTTTGTTGAGAAAAAACAAACTGATAGGATTGAGTAAGAATGCCTTTCGGCTTCAGTCGATGGTTGAAGGGACGAGCCGAGCTAATAAAATATTTTCTAAATATTATGATAATGTTTTTTTTCGTTATCCGATGAAAACTGATCAGAAATTTCAAAGACTTCAAAAGAGTGTGATTAAACAAACGATATTTTGTAAAAAAAAAAAGTTTAAATTTAAACTGTTTCGAACACGTTTTTTTAGAGCCTCATCCCGGTTTATTTTGCAGGCAAATTCTCGTTATAGGCTTGGGACAATGAGTTCGGTTTTTATTAAACGTGAATCAAGTTTGGCCGCTTGTGTTCGTGGTTCTTCTTTTTCTCGAATGATTAATCGAGGTAAACCGTTGTTTAAATGGAAAGGTAATATATTTCGATCTTCAGGTTTTCGTACTTTGTTCCTGAATGATTTTAGTTCCATAGCTGGTATGCGGGTAAAGGGTTCAGGTCGATTTTCGAAAAAACAAATGGCGGAAACTTTTTCTTTTAACATCGGTTCAATTCATTTTTCCAATCCTCTTTCTAAGGTTGATTTCAAATACCTACAAGTTTCTTTGAAAAACAGTACAGTCGGTCTCAAACTCTGGCTGTCGTTTGCATTAAATCATTGTTATCTATTATATTAAAATTAAAAAATAGTTATGTATGTAAATTTTAATTACATTTATTTTCAAATTCTATCTTGGGACCTATTGGACCTTTTTTTTGATATAGTGCTAGGTATGCTTGATATATTTTACGAGCTAGCGGAGTTCTTCCCTGATCCAACGGATGTAGCATCTGAAAGTAGAGTCGGTTTGATTATTCTCCTATTTGTTTATTCACGTGTTTATAATAAGCATCGAAGGATCGCTAAATTTTTGCGTTTTATTATTATTGTCGAGTCGTTCGTAGCATGTGAGTATTTTCTATTGTTTACATTTTATGAATTTTGGGACCAATTGCGTTAGTTTGAGTACTTTTTTCAGTGTACAAAAAAAAACAAATTTCGGTTTTTTCTCAGCGTCGTCGTCAAGCTAAATACTACCCTCGTGGAAATAACCTAAAAAATTATTATTGTTTTTCTCCAAAACAGTGTGTCTTGTTCGCAACTATTAGCGGAATTTTGACTAAGCAACAGATTGAGTCGGCGCGGCGGACTATTCGGAAATGTACGGGTCGTAAAACAAGAGTTAACGTTCTTACTCCTGCTTATATGCCTATTACGAAAAAACCCAATCAGTCCCGTATGGGTAAAGGTAAAGGCAAGATTTACAATTTGATTTCATATGTCTATCCTGGCAAGCCTCTTTTTTCTATTCGATCTAGGTATCTTAAGTCCACCCTAAATGCGTTGCTAAAAGGTCGCGTAAAGTTGCCAATTTCAGTTTCCGTTCGTTTGAAAACACGTTTAGCGTTTTTTTTAAAGTAAATTTACTTAAAATGGGATCGCGTCAAATGATATTTTTTGTTATTGATAATTCAGGTGGAAGAACAGCCATTTGTATAAATGTTTATGGTTCTAAGTTTGTTAAACCAGGCTCGTTGGTAATTTTGTCGCTACGTAGTAACAAACTTATTTCAAAAATTAAAAAAGGTACGGTTTGTAGGGCAGTTGTTGTCCAGTTGGTAAAACATGTATTTCGTAGGTCAGGATATCAATTGTCGTTTAATAAAAATGCGATTGTTATATTGAAAAAACTTGAGCGTAGTCCGTTGGGCAATCGGGTTTCAAGACATATGTTTCGGGAGGTTCGTTATAATGGTTTTGGTCGTGTTGCTTCTCTGGGTCTTGGTTTGATTTAGGAATTTTTTTAATTATTCTTATTTCAAAATTCTTCTTACGTGTTTTAAATATTAATTAGTAATAAATACTAAAGTTAACTTACTTATATACTTACCTTGTATATACTTATATTTTATAAATTGTTATGTCTCAAAAATTGATAGACGATGAGGATGTTGTAAATGACGTCGAGGATGAGAATGCTCCGAAAAAGAAAAAAAAATATGAGCGTGATTATGGTGATATTGAAACCATAAAAAGAGAATTTGAGAAAGCAGGTCTTCCTGAATTTGTTCAACGAAGAATTAGGTCCGATGAAGTTCAATCGGCTATATATGAAGAGCACGCTCTGGAGTTTCCTGATGATCTAGAGACGAAAGTGTCTAAGGATTTTTTTAAGTCGTCCTGGATTGAGGATTTTTACTATCAAGTTCTTAGTTATGATTTGTTGCATTCGGGCGATCTTGATAATGGTACTACCACTACCACTAGTATTCACGATTTTTTTCGAATGGATACGAAAAGGCTTGTTATGGAAATGGCAATTCCTATTGAACATGATTCCGAATTTAATCTTCAAAAGGCGTATTGTTTTTTGCGGTCTTTCGTTGATCCTCATTTTGATAACGAAATACACTTTTGGAACTTGTCTGATGTTCGTAAAAAGATTCAGTTTGGCGAAGGAGATATTCAGTTTGCTAAAGTTACAGTTTGTTTTCGTAATTTTCAATTTTTTAAAATGTTGTCCTGTGTACTCGCAATGTTGCAGGATGCGCGTGCTAAAGAACTTGAGACTCACACTTCGTATTCTTTGTCTGATGATTATCTTGAAATTATTATTAAAGATATTGGAGAGTTGGATCTTCCAGATGATGTGACTTTTGATTATTTTCTTTGGCGTTATCCTTTGCGATTCCTCATATACGGTTTTGATCACTCGGCTTTTAAATTTTTTAATTTTATTCCTGAGTACGAAGAATAAGCTTATTTTGCGTCATGATAAATGAGACTTTAATGAGGTCATGTTCCATTTTTTCAGTTTAATTTTATAAGAGATAAAACCCGAGACGAGTTTCCTAATAACTATTTATGAAATATCTTCTATCAAAAGATCGAAAAAAAAGGTCCAATTTTGAAAAACTAGAAAAAAATCGTCTTATGTTTCGATTTTTTTCTAAGAATAGAATTCTTTTCTCTTCAAGTTTTTCTAAACTTTTTCTTGCTGAGAGTAAAAAAAAAAAAATGATATTTGGGAAGAGATTTCCGAAAATTTCTTATTTGTCAAGGATTAGGAATATTTGTCTTATAACCGGTCAAACACACTCGGTTTATTCCGAATTCCGACTTTCTCGAATGTGTTTGAAAGAGGCTTTTAATGAAGGTCTTTTTCCTGGTATAAAAAAATCTTCGTGGTAAATTTAATTATTATAAAAAATGTCAAAGCGATATCGAAGAGGGAAACACGTTAAGTGTCTTTCTAGCAATACGAGTTTTTTTTTTGGTCGTATTGTATCTGATTTGCGAGTCGGCAGTCTTTGTAAGCAAGATTTTGTTGAAATACCATTTTCGGATTTTTCAGAAAGGTTTGTACGATTCTTGTATAAAAAGGGATTGCTTGCACGATTTTTTATTCACAATAAGGATCAAAAATTTTTTATTTTGGTCGTACTTAAATATTTTAAAGATAAGGGTTTTCTTGACGAGATCAAGGTTTTTGATAAGCCTTCTAAACGAGTTTTCTATACTTATAGAAAACTCTTTTTTTTGAGTTATAGAACCTCTGAATTTCGTGGCGGAATAGGAATTTTTTCAACTGTTTTTGGTATTATGGATGTTAATATGTGTCTTAGATTTAGGGTCGGCGGAACTTTTTTGTGTTTTATACCGATTTTGTAAAACTTTTTTAATTGTGAATGTTTTACATCTAATGTCAATTAACTTATTATTCATAATATAAACGTTTTGTGCTACGGGTTAAAAATTGTAGCTTTGTATTTCGTCAAAATAATTTTTTGAATTCAAAAATGTTCTTGTTTTGGCTAAATAATATGAAAGTTTTGAGTGTAAGTTTGCCTGAGCGTTTTGTTGCTAAAAAACAGACGGCTTCAAAAACTATTTTTAAATTTTTTTACTCGTCTGAGATAAAGTTTAGTATTCCAAATCAACAATTTTGTTCAAAAAATCCTTTGACTTCGGTATTTTGTCCTGGTCGTTCCGGTATGCGAACTTTTATTTCGCTACTAAATTGTCTTATTAAGGGTGTGTCGAAACCTTATTTTTTGCGGTTTTATGTTCGAGGAATAGGTTTTAAGGTTTGGCCTCTTCTTAATTATTACGGTATTCGAGGTCGTTTGGGTTTTAATCATAAAAGTTTGTATATATTTTCACGTGGTCTCATAGGACGTGGTAGAAAATATAAGTTTGTTTTGAGTTCGATTAGTCGTTCGCAATTGAGACAGGCTGCTGTAGATGTTGTTAAATTGCGAAATCCAGATGTTTATAGGGTCAAGGGTGTTCGTTTTCTTGGTGATAATCTCTTTCCTAAACCCAGGAAAGACAAAAGAAAATAATTGTTTTAGCTCATGGTTAAATTTACTCGTTTGAATTATAATCAGTTTTTGGAAAACAATAACCTTGAGTGTTCATCGAATCTTATAAGAAAACTGATTTTTAATCATAATTTTTGTAAGATTGTTGGTAAAGAACAATCTGTTTTTAAAGATTCGCGGCAAACGGTTTTTGTTCTACATCGAAATCGGTTTATTGTGAGAAAATTTTGTTATACGTTTCGTGAACGGTGTTACCTTAGGGCGCCATTTGAATTTGATGGTCGTCGAAAGCGAATCGAGTCAATTTATACAAGGGTAGGCTATATTTCAAAATCTTCTAGACTCAAACTTTTTAAAAGTTTTAGGTTTTCTCGCTTTATTTCTCTTTTTGATAAGAAAAAGTTTTTTTCAAAAAAAGTTCGTAAAGTTAATTTTATAGAATTTTTTTCTTCTATTTTCGGTCTAGGTTATACGCGATGTCTCTTTTTCTCTTCGGTTTTTGGTTTGTCAAAATCTCTGAATCTTTTTTGTGTGCCGTCTGTTAAAATCTCTCATCTAATTAATTATATAAAAAAAAAAGTTATATTGGAGCGTCTTTGTCGTAGAGATATCTTGTCAAATTTGGAAGAGAAGAAGAAGGTCGGTTCTTATGTTGCTGTACGTATTTCTCAAGGTCTACCTTCGCGAGGCCAACGTACAAAAACCAATGCTCGAACTTCTAAATCTAAAAAATTTTTGACTAGTATAATGGGAGGTGTAGTTCGTTTTTCAACTTTTATGAAAAGTCCTAAGCCTAAGCTTTCTCATCATGTTCGAAAACAACAACGCGAGGTGGTAAAGAAAAAAGGCCATAACAAAAAAAATAAAAACTTATTGATTGCAATGGGCAGTAACCGTATTGAAAATTACTACGAAACTTCTAAAATTTCCTCCTTTAACTCAGTAGTCGTTCGGCGTTCTTTCTATAAATTTATTTATTTCAAAACGGGTGCAATAAGTTCTTTTTGCACCCGTTTTGGTCAACCGTTGAATTTTTATGGTTGTGCAGATCCGGTTGAAGTTTCGCAGCCTATTGGTAAAAAACTTAGTTCGGTCGCTTATTATCTAAGAAATCGTAAGTTTACATATTCTTTTTTTAACTTCGTAAGTAAAAAAAAAAGGAAAAAGTATCAGAATGAGTACTATCAGCTTCGTAAAGATAGAAGAAAAAAAAAATTTATTCCTTTTTTTCCTCCGAAAGAAGTGAAGCGTCCTCCACTTTATTATTTGATTTTTAGTAAAAAAAAGAATAATTACTTTATTTGTCTTTTGAATGCTCGGACTAGAAGGCTTATTAAATATTTTTCTGCTGGGTTGGTTGGTTTTACAGGCCCAAAACGATCAAGCCCAAAAGCAGCTTTTGAAACTGCTGCCGCAATGTCTAAGTATATTTCAACGAAGTTTAAAAAAAAAAATTCGAATTGTTTTATTTTTGTTTTGAAAACTCCACCGACTAAGGAACTTTTTGAGATGTTTTCTGCTATCTCAAAATTTGTCCCTTGGATTGATAAGAGGACGCTTGCAGTTTTTACAAATTTTACAGTTTATCATGGGGGTGGGTTGCGTCCTAAAAAGCAGCGACGATTGTGAAGAAGAATGACATTTTTTGTTGCGAATTTTCCTCTAATAGTGAGGGAAAGATGTTTTTATGCTGTGGTATTCTGTGTGTATTTTACTATAACTAAAGTAAACTAAAAGATTTTTTTAGGATAAAAAGTAAATTCTTTTAATGAGTGAACAAATTAACCAATCTGATGAAACAGAGCGTCTGAGCTCTGCTAAAAAATTGAAAAGAAAAAAGAGTCTTTTTCTTAAAGAACAAAAGCTAGCGAAAGAGGCTCTTATTAAAGATTTTACTACAAAAATTACTGCTTTTCATGAAAAAATGAAAACTTTTAAGAATGCTGTTTCGTTTAAAAAAAAAAAATCTGTATTTTTTGTTGCGAATTTTCCTCTAATAGTGAGGGAAAGATGTTTTCTAAATGTAAGTCTTTATATACAAAAAAAAAGAATAAAAGAAGCTCTTCTTAAAGAAGAAAATAGAGAAAGAGAAGAAATTCGAAAGGAAGCGGAAAAGAGGCGTGCACAAGAGCTTGCTAAAGAAGAGAATAAAGAAAGAGAGGAGGATTTTGTGAGAAAGGAGAAGGTGAGGAAAAGGTTTATTACTAATGTTTTTGATAAAGTGGATAAAGGTGAACTTTTATTTTTTTTTAACTAGTATATTTCTATAATACAAAAAGGGTGGGTTGCCTCTCCTTGATGGAGAGGGGCCCACCCAATCTCAGATGATTAAAAAGCCCTTAGATCTAAGACTCTATTTTTTTTTAACTAGTATATTTTTATAATACAAAAAGGGTGGGTTGCCTCTCCTTGATGGAGAGGGGCCCACTAGTTAAATTCTATTATGAATTTTGTAAATTATCCTCTAGGTTATTTTGATAAACTAAAAAAATTGGTTAAAGCTGTTAAGTTTCGTGAGGATCGCGAATTGTATTGGGATTTTATTAAATCATCGACAAAAGCGATAGCTATTATTATTACTAAAATAATAATATATTTTTTGCGTAAAATTTTTGGTAATTTTATAAAACTAATACTTCATATTAGAATATATATTTTGTATTTTTCGAGACGGATGCGCTATAGAATTCGCGTAAGTTGGCTACCCGCCATACGATGGACTTATTGTCATTCGGTTTTTTTTGAGTTTTCTCATCATCTTCAAATAAAACGTCGTACTAAACTTCTTTTTTCTATAGCATTCTATATCCTTTTGTCACCAATTTGGATTCCGAAGAGATTTTTCGCTTGGATTTTTAAAGTTTTTGTACGTGGCACATCGCTGCATCTTGCGTGTGTCCATAAACATTTTATTGTTTGGACTGTATACTTGTTGCCACAATATCCAAAATTGCGAAAGATTTATGGACGTTTGGCCTATGCGGTTTTTTACACCAAATATAGAATTAAATGTTTGTTTCTAACTTTTAAACGAACTTTTTTTAAATTATTATATAGTATTATCACCTACTATCTAGGATTACGTTTTCTAATTCTTAATAAGGAAAATTTTTAAATTTCGCGATGTTGTTCGATCTTCTTAATAAATATTATAGAATTGTAAGATCAAAAATCCGGAACTTTATAAATGAAATTAAAAATAGGTTTTTTTAATTTCATTTATACCCCAAACCGGTTTATTTGAAAAAGAATTCAAATTCCACAATTGGAATTTGAATTCTTTTGGCACCAGTACTTTTGGATTTCTCTTACCTTTGTTGTTAGTCTTTATTTTTTGTCTGAAAACTTTCTCATATACATTGCTGCTGCAATATGTTTGAGATCTGAAAAAATCGAGCTCCTTGAGGAGGAGCTGGACTATTTCACTATTGATCCTGTTTCTAAGCCTGCTTACTTTGACGAGCGTTACATATCAATTTTTCATGCCGATTACTCTCTCTCGAAAGAACTCTATAAAGTGTTTATAAATAATTGTGTTAACGATGAGCTGCGTAGTTGTTTTCATTTTTTTAAATTGTATAACATCAATTCACAGTTTGAAAGGTATATTCATAATATTGACGAGGATTTTGAGATCATTTACTACTTTTGTGTTGATGAGCATAGTAAGCTTTCGCTTGTATTTAATCGTTATCTAAATGAGCTTAAAGAACCATATAACGTATCTTCTTATGATCTTCTAGCAACGCATAAGGTGCAAAAAGATGTAAAAATAACCTTACTGAAATGAACATGTCAAAATATATACTCTACATACTAGTTTTTTTTATTATTTATTCTACAAATGACTCAATTATTTTCAATGAGGAAATTCTTTTGTTTTTTTCACTTATTTTTATGTTTTGCACTCTTTATTTTTTTTTTTCTTCTGCGGTTTGGACTTTTATAAATTCTGAGATAAAAGATATTCGATCTTCTATTCTAGAAGCTTTTGAGCAGCAAATTTCTAATTGTAATGAGAAGATTGATCTTCTAAAAAGTTGCATATACAATTTCTATGTTCCATTTTTTTTTTCTTTTTGGTCGTTTTTGGTTAATGAGTTTGTCGTGTCTACGATTTCAGCTCGGTTGGAAGTACAGTTTGAAAATTACTACCGAGATATGCTGTTGACTTTTTTTAAAAAATATACTAAAATTTTCCCAATACGACTGAAACGACAAATTAACTTTGTATCAACGTATATACTTTTTTTTTCTATATATTCGAGTCTTCGAGGTTCTCTTGAATCTCGTAATTCGAAAATTGTTAAAGGTGGTGGTATGATTGCTGAATATAAAATTCCTAAACAAATACGACGAAAATCATCTGTTCAAGATGATTTTTATATAACGTGGGAAAAATTGAAGATCGTCGAGAATATTCGATGTTCTCTTTTTGCTTTTGGTAGCTGTTACACTATCCGGTCCCCTTTTTATTTTTTTTTTCTTCTTTTAAACTGTTTTTATATAAACGAAAATATTCGAGAAAAGAAAGTTTTTAAGCTCTAAAACATATTAATAAATAGATACATATAAAATATATCCCTTGCAATGAGAGACTTCTTGTCTGAATATTACCCTATACTTCTTTTTGTTTTTGTTTCAGCTTTCGTTTCATTTATTTTTTTTTTTGTATCGTATATAATTATTTTTAAAAATAGAGACATAGAAAAATTGTCCGTTTACGAGTGTGGTTTTAGTCCATTTGAAACTGAAGGTCGAAGTCGTTTTGATATTAAATTTTATGTTGTTGGTATTCTTTTTATTATATTTGATCTAGAAATCGCTTTCTTTTTCCCTTGGATTGTCGCAATTGATTCTATTGGCTATGTTGGTTATATATCAATGATTACGTTTTTGTTTCTTCTTTTGATTGCATTCATTTATGAATGGCGTGTGGGCGTTTTGGAATGGGGAAATGTTGATAAAGATCATACCTCCATTTCGAGTTGGAAACTTCAGCATGATTTTACTTATAAAGTTGTAACTTCATGTATTAATCATTTCAAGTTGTTTCGAAAGTCACATCCCGGTTTTTCAGAACTTTTGAAAGTTTTTTTTTAAGTTTTCTAATGTTTATTAGTAGAACAGTTTTACTTTGAATTATCTGTTTGACAGTGTTTATACTAGTAAATTGATTTGCTCTTTGTTTCCCTCGGCAGTTTTTTCTATTGAGCTTCGTTCAAGCAATATAACCATTAATATAAAATCTGAATCTATCGTGGCTATTGTTTCAGTTCTAAAAAGAAGTATTATGTTTAAGTTTAATATTTTGTCTGACATGTGGGCTGTGGATTTTCCGCACTGTAGGTTGAGTCGATTTGTTATCTCTTATCGTCTCTCAAATGTGTTTAAATTCCCTTTTCGATATGCGGGGATACTTATAATTAATGTTATTGATATAAAGCATGTTTTGCCTTCGATCTCATCAATTTCTAGGATTTTTAAATCATCGGTCTGGTTGGAGCGGGAAATCTGGGACATGTATGGGGTTTATTTCTATGATAATCCTGATTTGCGCCGTATTTTGACGGATTACGGATTTGATGGGTTTCCACTTCGAAAGGACTTTCCTGTAACCGGATATCTGGCGTTGCGTTATGATTTTGAATCTAAAAAAACAGTTCTTGAGCCTCTTGATTTTAGTTTTGGTCAAGAATACAGGTATTTTGATTTTCAGAATCCTTGGAAAAATGTTTTAATTTATCTACTAAAAGAAATACGTGTGTTTTAATAATGCTCAAGTTAGCTATGATGAGCCTATGAATAATATTCATAGGTTTAAAAATTTTACGATTAATTTTGGTCCCCAACATCCTGCTGCGCATGGTGTTCTAAGGCTTGTACTTGAATTGGATGGAGAGTTTATTGTAAGAGCAGATCCCCACATCGGTCTCTTGCATCGTGGTACTGAAAAACTTATAGAGCAAAAAACTTATCTACAGGCTCTTCCGTACTTTGATCGTCTGGATTATGTTTCCATGATGTCACAAGAACATGCATATAGCCTATGTGTTGAGCGTTTGTTGCAATGTCCTGTTCCCATAAGAGCAAAAATTATTAGGGTTTTGTTTTTGGAAATAACTCGGATTTTGAACCATCTTCTCGCTGTTACCACTCATGCTCTTGATGTTGGTGCTCTAACTCCATTTTTGTGGGCGTTTGAAGAGCGAGAAAAACTAATGGAGTTTTATGAACGTGTTTCAGGTGCGCGTATGCATGCATCGTACATTCGTCCAGGTGGTGTTTCGTGTGATCTTCCTGATGGCCTTTTGGAAGATATTGAACAATTTTGTCAACAGTTTGTTTTTAGGTTGAATGAAATCGAAGAGCTACTTACGGAGAATCGAATATGGAAACAACGTCTTGTTGACGTTGGCGTCGTCACTTGGCAACAGGCCCAGGAATGGTCTTTTACGGGTGTTATGTTGCGCGCTTCTGGGATTCCCTGGGATATACGTTATGAAGCCCCTTATGAATTGTATGATAAACTTGATTTTTTGATACCTGTTGGAACACGAGGGGATTGCTATGAACGTTATTTGCTTCGTGTTTTTGAAATGCGTCAGTCCGTTCATATAATTCTACAATGTCTTTATTTTCTTAAAAATGTTTATGTCAAAGGGTTTGTAAAAGTAGATGATCGAAAGATATCGCCGCCTCCCCGTGCATTTATGAAATTTTCTATGGAATCGTTGATTCATCATTTTAAGCTCTATACAGAAGGTTTTTCAGTTCCTTCAGGGTCTTGTTACTCAGTCGTTGAAGCTCCTAAAGGCGAGTTTGGAGTTTTTATCATTTCTGATGGGACTTCGAAACCTTATAGATGCAGAATTCGATCGCCCGGGTTTTTTCATCTTCAGGCTCTTGATAGCGTTGCGAAGGGGTGTATGTTGGCCGATTTGGTAGCTATTATTGGTACAATGGATTTGGTGTTTGGTGAAATTGATCGTTTAATAGTAAAACTAATTATGTATTCTCCACTTGAACAATTTAGAATTGAATCTCTTTTTAAAAATATGGTTGTGCCAGATGATTCGATTCTGACTTATTTGCAATTTGTGTCTCTAAATACGTTTTCTTTCTCGAATTTCTTTCTTTTCACCTATATAGTTTTTCTTTTTATTGGTATTCTTTCTATTTTTGCAACGCCAGAGCGGGTATCTTTGATACCCTCACCATGGCAATATGCTTCGGAATATCTCTACTTGTTTGTACTAAACATTATGAAGCAGCAGGCCCCCGGGTCTGATCGTTATTTTCCTATTTTTTTTACAACATTTCTTTTTATCCTATGTTTTAATCTCGTTGCTCTCACACCATTTAGTTTTAGTGTAACGGGCCAAATTGCGGTTACACTTCTTTTCGCCTTTAGTTTTAATTTTGGTTTTTTGATTTTGGGGTTTAAAATAAATGGGTTTTCGTTTCTTAAATTGTTCGCCCCTTCAGGTGTACCGGGTTTTGTTATGCCTCTTATTGTTGTGATCGAGATTGTTTCCTATTTGCTTAGGACTTTTAGTTTGTCAGTTCGTCTTTTTGCTAATATCATGGCGGGTCACACACTACTTCATATTCTTGTTTTTTTTGCATATTCCTTTATCGTAAATAGTTTTTATTTGACCGCTTTTGTTCCTTTTTCTCTAGTTCTTGCAATTACGTTCCTTGAACTGGGCATTGCACTTCTTCAAGCGTATGTTTTTATTGTTCTTTTGTCTATATACTTGAATGATTCGTTGAATCTTTCTTCTGCTCATTTAAGTTAAAATAAAAAAAAGGGGTGGTTTCTGAACCCGTAATTTAACGGTAGAATAGTCGTTTGATAAGCGAAATATGATAGTTCGACTCTGTCCGGGTTCATTTAGTAATACAAAAGGCCCCGTTCAATAAAAAATTGTTATTATTAATATAACCTTAATAATTTAAATACAAACCTTCTATTGCGGTTTGAATATAGTAGTATAAAATGGGAGCGTTGACATCTAAACCTTATGCCTTCATGGCTCGTCCGTGGGAGTTGCAGAGTATAAATTCTTTTGACTTTTTTGATGTTTTCGGTTCTGCAATCCGTCTCGATTTTCGCGGATCAACCCTTATGCGTGTTTTGCCTCGTGTTAGTGATTCTCTTAATGAAGAGTGGATTACTGATAAGGTACGTTTTTCGCTTATTGATGGTTCAACTAGACAGCGTATAACAAATTGTTATTTTAGAAAATTTTCGTCTTTTTCAGTGGAACTTGATGAAGTTCATTCTTCATCAGAATCTACTGTTTACTATTCCACACGTGCAAATCAATCCCTAATTCGATCAAATTTTGAGCCTGGCTCATTCAGGTCTTTGTTTAATCAAGTAACTAAAAGAAATGAGTTTTTGGGGTGCGGTTCTCTACTGTTTTCAATAGGTGATTTTTCAGACCTCGAGCTTGCTAGTTCGATAAAGAAGTTTTTGTCTCTTGGTTTTGATTCTAAAGCAGATGCTCGTGGTTCTGTTCGGTCTATTTTTTCAGATTTTCTTTCTTATCCAACCTCGGATTGGCGTTCGGATTTTTATTTCCCATTTAAAAACCTAGCTGAATTTGAATCTTCGGTTTCTGTTGTTATTTTTGTTTGTTTTGAACCTATGTCCGTACCTCTGTTGAATGTTCGTTTTCGTAGAATGTTTAAGAATTCAATTCGTTTTTTTAGTTTTGGATGCTTTAATATTTCCCAATTTGATTATGAAGTTATAAATTTGGGGAGCACGTGGTCTTCATTTCTTAGGTTTATTGAGGGCCGAACGCCCTTGTCTATTTCGCTTATCAAAAACAATTCCCGAACTGTTTTTGTTCTCGGTGACTATTATTATTCCTTTTTTTCATCGTTTTTGCCTAACTCAATTTTCGAATTTTTGCGCTCTAAACTTTTTTTTAATCTTTGTTATTTTCCTAGTCGCTCTTCAGTTTTTAATTCTCTTGAACTTTCACTTTTTTCTGCTTCATCCCTTGAAAGTTATCTAGTTCCGTTTAGAAACAATTCGTCTTCTGTACCACGGTTGTTCCGAAGTGTTTTGCGTACCTTGAACCAGGTTAATAATAAGCAATCCGAGTTTACTAATGCGTTTCTTTCACCTAACTGTAATCGAGTTAATTTTTTTAATTTTGGTAATTCTTCTATTTCTCCTTTTAAAACGTATCAAACAGCCTTTTACATTGCCTCACACTCGACCAGTAATTTGTCGGCATACGAGTTTGTTTTGCCTGCCATGATGCCTTTTGAGAAAACGTCAACTTTTATAAATTTTCAAGGTAAGGTGCAGTCTTCTAGATCCGTTTTTGCATATGGAATAGAAAATAGACCTGATTGGGCTATTTTCTCGTTTTTGCTTCTTTGTTATTTTCCTAGTAAAGTTCTACTTTTTGATAGAACTTCAATTATTGAATTTTTTAATTCTGAAGTTGGTTCTTTGTTTGAACAAAAGGTTCCTTTTACATTTAATCATCGTCCGGTTTTTAATTTTTTGCCACTGCAAACTGTTTTTAATTTTTTGCCACTGCAAAAATCAACCGATTTTGATTACTTTTTGTCTGATCCGGTAAGCCAAAGTTCGCCTTTGATGGCTCTTCGGAGTAAACTTTTGAAGAAAAAAGGTCTTTTTTCTTCTTTAAACGATTTTTTAAGTATTTAAAATACTTCATTTATAAAATTAAATTATTAACATGGTCAGTGGTTACCCTATACTAAACTCTTGTGCGTGTATTTTTTCTTTTATCATACCGCTTTTGCTAACTGTTGCTCTTTTGACGCTTGCCGAACGTAAGGTTCTTGCATCTGTTCAGCGTCGAAAGGGACCCAATGTCGTTGGTTTTCTTGGTCTTATGCAACCTTTTGCAGATGGTTTTAAATTGTTGATTAAGGAGACGATTTTGCCGTCGACCTCTTCGAAGTTTTTGTTTATTTTCTCGCCTATTTTTACGCTTTTTATCTCGTTGATAAGTTGGTCTGTGGTTCCATTTTCGGAAGGTTTGGTTTTTTCTGACCTAAATTTGGGCCTTTTGTATTTGTTTGCTGTTTCGTCTCTTGGTGTTTACGGTATTATACTTTCAGGATGGGCCAGCAATTCGAGGTATGCGTTTTTGGGATCTCTTAGATCTGCGTCGCAGATGATTTCTTATGAGGTTTCTTTTGCCCTAATTCTCGTTAGTTTGATAAGCTGCGCTTCGAGTCTAAATTTGTCTACAGTTGTGCTGTTTCAGAAAAATATTTGGTTTATAGTTCCATTTTTTCCTCTTTTTTTTATGTTTTTTGTTTCAATTTTGGCTGAAACGAATCGTTCCCCGTTTGATTTGCCCGAAGCCGAGGCTGAACTTGTGTCGGGTTACAATGTTGAGTACTCCGCAGCAGGTTTTGCTCTTTTTTTTGTTTCTGAGTACTGTAACATTATTCTTATGAGTTCTCTTTGTGTTGTTTTGTTTTTTGGTGGTTGGCTTTCTCCTTTTCCTTTTTGGGAGGCTGGATTTTTTTGGTTTTCAGTTAAGCTTTTGGTTTTTTTGTTTTTGTTCGTTTGGGTTAGAGCGTCGTTTCCGAGGTATCGATACGACCAATTGATGCGTCTTGGTTGGAAAGTGTTTTTGCCTCTTTCATTGGGTTGGTGTGTTATGATTCCAAGTTTTGTTTTTATTTATCTGCATTGTTGATTTGAGTACAGCTTTGATGTTTAATAGTTTTTTTATTTACGTTAGTTCGAGCTTGCTAAGTAACATAATAGGTAATGTACTGTTCTGCAAAATCAGGAATATGGGTTCGACCCCCATCTTAGCCTTTTTTAGAATAAAAGAAAGAATTTGTGGTATTTTATGGAAAAAAAGGATAAAAAAAAGAGGAAAGTGCTGCTAGAAAGTGAGGGGTTGGAGTCAAGACCTTTTATTTTTTATTTTAAGATTCAATTTTGCATTGCTTTTTTGGTAGTTTTTGTTAAATTTTTTGTTTTTTATTATTTTTTTTTATTTTTATTATTTTGATATATTATAAGGAGGACCGCTAGTTTCTTTTTTAAATAACAATAAAATAAATATGTGTGTAGCGCCGTATACGGCTGTATTTTGATATGAGAAATTCAGATATAAAACAAGGAAAAAAAAAAAAGTTTAAATTTTATAAAGATGAAAATTCTTATTCGACTCGGTTTAAACTTATTAAGTTTTTTCATGAAGTTTGTTTTGCGATTTTTTCAATTTTTAGATTCTTTTCTCTTGCTTTTTTTGTATGGCTTTTTTTTCTTTTTGTTATTTTGATTTTTTGTGTTTTTTATTCGTTTTCCTTTTTTGAAATTGTGAACTATATTCTTTTTTTCTTTTTCTCTTTTTCTCTGTATGTTTTTATTGCAGTAAATTTTTTTTTCTCTTTTTTTTTGTTTTCTCTAAAATCGCTTTTGGATGTACTTCCCTTTAAGACTTACGGTTTTTTCGATAACTTGCCTTATCCAAAAGTAAAAAATTTTTGGTTTCTGCGTAAAAAACTTACGCCACAGGAGCGTAAAGCTCGTTTGTCTGACTATGCAGAAAAGTATGGGGGGTTCACGAACAATACTCGAATGAAACGTCGATGTTTGAAAAAATTGCAGAAATTTTTTTATAAAATGTACACTCAGTCAAATAGATTTCCGAGAGTGGTCAAATCTATTCGTCTTAAGCGACGAATACTTTCTGAATTTAAATTCGATGATGATGTCGCTCACATGGTTTTTAAATATGATAAAATTCCGTGGTGGCTTCGTTTTCCTTTTTTGAAATTCGGTATGATGCCGATCGGTTATAATCCTAAAACTTCAGCATATTGGTGGCTTAAACGTTGGCAAAAACGCAAGCAGGAAAGTTTTTGGACCGCTCTTTTGTGGTTGTACGGAGGTGAGGTTCTTCTTTTTTTTGAGATAACACTGAGATATCTGCTTATTTTTTGCGGTGTTACAATTGTTCTTCATATGATCGTCGATTATTATCTTCGTACAGAGTTGTTCTTTCGCGCGCGTGAAATTCGGAAATCAACTTCTCCTATTACAGTGGAGTATCGACTTCGTGTTTATAGGCTTTTTTTTAAGCGTTACTACCGGTTTTTCATGCTTAAGCGTATAAATAAAACTAAGGCTTTTGTTCGTAAAGTTTTCAAATTCTTGTTTACCAAGTAGCGAAAAGGAATATATTAGTTTTTGAATTGGTGTCGTGGGTTCCTGTAGCTTAATTGGAAGAGCAGCGCCCTTCGAAGGCGCTGGTCCAGGTTCGAGTCCTGGCAGGAGGATAATTTCGAAAAAACCTGACAGATGAGGGAAGGTTTTTTTTAGATGTGTTCATTTATATTTTCGTATCTCTCATTTTTTAACATCAG
>Ga0116228_10002113_pt1 | contig 17046 bp, 18 predicted proteins | sample S1TSphfallax_2_FD_89694 | JGI IMG/M metagenome (GOLD analysis project Ga0116228, IMG submission 89694) | Host-associated microbial communities from peat moss isolated from Minnesota, USA - S1T2_Fc - Sphagnum fallax MG | ecosystem: Host-associated > Plants > Peat moss > Unclassified | place... | reverse complement strand
CACTCGCCGCCGCTGAATTCGACGCGTTCATCACAGTTGATAAGAATCTGTCTTTTCAGCAAAACCTGGAAAAGCTGCCCATTGCGGTGGTTGTGCTCGATGCCGTATCAAATGAGCTGTCCGTGCTCGCGCCGTTGGTCCCGGCACTGCTTAGAGAATTGGCTTCGCTTAAGCCTAAGACATATACGTTGGTGAAAGGGACGTAGAAGCTTCGGTTCGAACAATCGCGCGTGGTGCCTAGAGCACAAGTAGACTTCGGGAAAGCTGCCGTTCACGACTGGCGCCTTTGGGTCATGAGTACGCGTTTGCATTCGGCACCGACGCCACGGGCTCCAGGCGGCCAACCGCGGACGGTCGCAACCCCAAATCGCAATGACAAACGGCTGCCATTCGCGACCTGCGGTAGCATCGCGTAGAGTTCATCAGGGAAAGCTACTTGGGCCCCGTCGGATCGCAAGGAGCGTAAGAATGGCAGATTGATCCATCGATCACCGCCATTCGGCGATTCCCTCGTTTAGACTCTTGGTTACTACCAATCGGAAGTATCAAATGAAAGCAAGCAAGTTCGCCTCTTTCGCAAGCCTCGCGTTCGTCATCGCCGCGTCAACGTCCGACGCGAGCCCCAATTCCTACCGCGTGTCTTTCACGCTGTCGCAAGATGGCCACCCTTTCGCGACGCCTGCATTGGTGGTAAATCCCGGGATTCCAGCCGCTATCGAGGTAGCGGGACCGAACAGCTTTCGATTTGACGTCACTGTCGAGAACGCCGGTGAGGGCATGGTCAAGGTGGGCATGCATTTGGCCACCAAGCGCATGAGCACTTCCCCCGTGCTAATAGCGAAACTCGGCGAGACTGTCGCAGCGACGGTGGGGGATTCCGGAGGTGGGCAGCTTGGCGTTAGTCTGATCGCAACGGCGGCCGATCGATAGGAATTGGGCCAAGCGGGCCGAGCACTAAGCGGCCGCCGGGGAGCGGCGCATTACCCGGCCACACCAACATGATAATCGCCCGTCGGCATCGGTTCTCGTGAGTAAAGGAAACGTCTGCGACGGCTCGCAACGGGGCAAGAGTGCGTGTTGGCAGTAGCCGCCCACGCCACGGGCTCCAGGCGGCCAATTTGCGTCACTTGAATAACAGAAATGCGTGAATGTAAGCTGCCACTCACGACGCGGGTACGATTAGGGGTGCATGCTAGTTCCAGAGCGCCAAGTTTCTATGTTGAATCCGTCATGGGTCGTATGCCGAGAAACGATTTGTTGAGTACGCGTGGTGGGCTATGCCAAGGAGGACTCAATGAGTGGCAAACGAATCGCTTGGGTTCCACTCGTAGTTGCATGGGCGATATCGGTCGTCTACATATTCGTCTACGGAGTTGATTGGGGATTTACGGTCCGAAGTGGCACGATGCCATCAGCTATTTTCACAGGCCTGATTTTATCTGGCTGGGCATCTGTGCCGTATCTCATCATCTTGCCGATTGCTCGGCGAGATGGTCAACTACTGTTCACAATGTTCACGGCATCGGTACTTTTAGCCTTCGGCATGTTTGCGATGGATCGTGGACGGCACACCCCTGGAGATGAGGGCGGGTCGTATATCGTCGTCCCTGTGCAACAGATGGCGATAGCGGCGCTAATTGTTTTTGGATGGAGAGGCTTTCGCAGGAAAGCACTCTAGGCTTCGACCTGGGTATTCAGGCGACGACCTACTGAAAATGATTGCTCGGAAGCCGCCGGCCGTGGCTGTCGGCAACTGGTCTAAAGCGGTTGTTGCAAGCGCCTGGCAGAGACGAAAGCGAGATGACCGCGTCGGCGGGTGGTTCACGCTCATCGGAGCGAGTATTGAGGCCCCGGTGGTATGTGTTTTTCGGCGGATCATCTCCTCCAGTGATTACCCAAGGCGACATCGGGCGCCGAGCAGCTGATACCTCTCGTCCCGAACTCTTTCAGGCAATGCCCTCAAAGTGTACGGGCCGCAAAGCTCGAAGATCGTCGCAATCACGCGGTTCTCGCTTTCGACGGCAGTGAGAGGCAGTAGCCCACCGTCACCGCGATACCCGCGAGTATGGCGATGAACCCACCCCATGTCGCCACCGTAAACGTGGCGAAAGCCCACATACCGGCGTAGATCAAACCGCTGAGCACCATGGACCAACCCGCGACCCGCTTGGCGCGTCGCGCGTGGGCGCTGGCAACGAAGGCCTTGGGAATTCCGTTGCCGAACCCGGCGACCATGAGACCGATGCTGCAAAAGATGACTCTCTGCACGGTGTTGGCCTCGATGTAGCCCAGTCGCTGCGCCGCGGTCGCGCCGATCGCCACTGCAACGACGCCACCACCCCATGCGAGGCCTTCGGTTATTCCCTTGTTCATCGCGCAAGCTCCTTCCTGGGCTTCTTCACATTCACACCCAGATCGAACGATTGGATGAAGCCCAACAGTGCATCCTCGAGCACCGATAGCTTCAAGTGGTAGATAACGGACTTCCCAACCTTCTCGGCATGCACCAGCTCGGCCTCCTTCAGCACGGTGAAGTGCGCCGACATCGTCGGCTTGGAGACGTTGAAATGACTGCTCAGTTCACCTGCGCTCATCGGTCCTTTGCGCAGGAGTTGCAGCACGCGCCGTCGGGTAGGATCGGAAACAGCTTTGAATACCTGACTCATAGTACGATCATTAGCTAACCGTCGAATAATGTCAAGCACTCAAGTTGCGATAGGCGCTCTCCTGCCACGGTGCGGCGGGCGGCAAGCCAAGACAACGCTTTGACCGTAAGATGGCGGCGGAATAACGTTGGTTTTCGGAGCGCGAAAAAGCCAATCCATTCATCTCCGGGGATTCGCATGTCTGCGACGTTTCCAACCTCGGTGAGTTCGCAGTCTAACCCGAGGGTGTGCCAACACGGTGGCCGGATGCCGCGAGATCCTCGATAATCAGGGTAACCAAGCGGTGCGGCCGACAGAGGAGTTCTCGCTGGAATGACAGGAAGCGCGGACCTGAGTCTGACGAGGCGCTCGTTTGTGAATGCCGCTGCCTGTGCGTGCTGCCTTTGCACACCGCTGGTTCACGTTTCGGCGATGGCGTTCAAGCCGACCGATGCCGAACGCAGAGCGGACGGCCTTCCGAATCTTTTGGAACTGGGCGCAGATCCCATGCTGCGCATCGGCCAATCGGTCTGGGTGAAAGAGATCGCACCAAAAATATGGTTGCACACGACGACAGCGAAAATCAGCGGCGGGTACGTTTTCCCTGCGAATGGACTTATTATCGAGCGCGCGACCGGAAGCGTAATGATCGACACTGGCTATCTGCCGGAGCAATCCGAAGCCCTACTGCAATGGTCTGAGAACCGCCTCTCCGCTCCAGTCACCTCAGCATTGGCGACTCATTTTCACACTGACCGTACGGGTGGGATTGCCGGGCTGAGAGAATACGGAGTGCGTACATTGGCTTACCCACTGACTTGTAAGTTGGCAATCGAGCATCGGTCACCGGCGCCGGAACCCATCAATGACTTTCAGGCAACTCGATTTAGACTCGATGAATCATGCGAAGTGTTTTTTCCCGGCGCCGGGCACACGCGCGACAATGTAGTCGTATGGGAACAGAGAAATAAAGTGCTTTTCGGTGGTTGCTTGCTCAAATCGATTTCAAGCGTTGGCCTCGGAAACACCGCTGACGCCGTTGTCGCGGAGTGGGCCGAGACGGTGAGGCGCGTGCAAAACGAGTACGCTGATCCTTCAATAACTGTTCCAGGACATGGAACGATTTCCGGCGACCCGTTCTCCTGGACGCTGTCGCTCCTCGCCAAGAACCAAGAGGGTCCGACGTGATCATTTACGAGTGGTTCACGTCCCGTCAGCCGGAAAAAGTGAAGTCCTGAAAAATCCAGCCGCAGGGCTCCTCGGGTCACGGCTATAGGGCGTCTATCGAAGCTCGCCGAGCTTATTCACGAAGCCAGCACCGATCGATTCAAATTCACCGGCGCCGTATACCGGCTGAATCGTCGCCTTCGGATTGATGGGTCGTCCCTCTAACTGGTCGCCCCGGTACCGAGGGAAGAAGTGCATATGCAAATGGGGCAGGGAATGCCCGTGAATCTCATAGTTCAGCTTGAAAGCCCCGGTGATCAGACTGAGGGCCATCGACGTCAATTGCGCATCGCGCATAAACGCCGTGGCCTCCGCTGCGGGCAGATCGTGTAGATCGACCGCGTGAACTCGCGAAGCCAGACAGACATATCCGCGCACAGGCGCCGTTTCTTGCATCGTGACCCAGGATGACTCGAGTCGCGCCACGATATCCAGCGGCTCCGCGCGGCGGCATATTGGACAGGCGACTCCGGCGCAGAGCGCTGCCCATCGATCCGCGTCATGCCATGCGCTCATTGTCGGAGCCTCCCGTAAACCTACCGAATGTAGTAGTTGAATCCACATCTCGGACGCCTACACAACTTGACAAAGTCTTGAGTTTCGCAATCCTCCGCGGCAAGATGATCCGAACAGCGGTTAGAACTAATCGGATACGTGGTTTCTGATCGCTGAAATGACCGCCGGTTGGTCACAAGAAAGGATCCTCCGCATTCGAAGCGAGGGGAGTCGGGGGAATATGCGTGGAGTCATCAAATGGAGAAGTTCCCGTGAAGAAATACGACGCGATCCCCACGATGACACGCCGGGCTGCGCTCGGTGGCGCTGCGCGAACGCTGGCCGCGATTTCGGTCGTGATAGCCGGTGTTCGACCGGCGTTCGCGAAGGGTAAGGCGGCTAAGGAGGACTTTTATTTCCAGGAGACGCCCGACGCCGACACCGGCCGCGCCTGTCCCGGCTGTATCAACTTCACGCCGAAGAGCAGTGGCGAGTACGGCGCGGATTCGGGCGACTGCGCATTGCTTCAGGGCGACGTATGCACCCATTGCTACTGCCAAGGTTGGACCGACAAGAATGCGCCTGGCGCCAAAAAGGCCGGCACCTGACGCACGCCGGCGCCGTCCCTAGGCGCCGGAGATCCTCGGCGCGCCGTGGCGACGGCTACTTTTTTTGAGCCGCTTCAGTCGATCCACCTTCGGGGTCTCAAAACGGCACTCGGTGTTCCAGCCTTGCTCGCTCTTGGCGGCCATCGCAACCAATGTCTCGTCGAGCTGCTGCGCGAGTTTGCGCATCGCCAACGGCCGTCGCCGGTCGGTGCGGGCGCTGTTCCCCTGGTCGGGTCCGCCGCCTGCTGTCTTTGCCTTCTTCGCTTTCTTATTCAAGATCTGACGTCCCTTTGCGACCCGAACGCTGTCACCGATCCGTACGTAAACGCCGCCCGGTTGCTGTATGGGTTGTTGCCGACTTACGGATGAACCCGTGAATTCATGCTGTCTGGACCAGAGATTGGCCAATGAAGCCGCCCGCCACCGCGCCCGGCGGACACGCGAACAGGCCGCCGCCGACATGCGTCACGAACTGGTTCATCATGTCGAACTTCGCCATCTTGTCGAAGATCTTCACGAAGCCCGTGCGCGGATCTCGCTGGTAGCAAATGAACAGGAGGCCCGCATCGAACTCCATGCCCTGGCGCCACGGCGGCCAACGCTCGGCGGTCATGCTCACGCCGTTGTCATACGAGTAGCCCCGCCTCAAAATTTGCGCGCCCTCATTGGTGGCAGGCGAGGCTAAACGGACATGCGCGTTCTCCGGTATGACCGGATCGCCGGCTGCATCGGTCGCATCCAAATCCATCGGGCCCTGTTCTCGCCTCGTTCCGAGAGGCGCACCCGAGTCCTTGTGACGCCCGACGACTTGTTCTTGAAAGCCGAGTTTCATGCGATCCCAGTGCTCGAGGGCGATACGAATCGGACGCACGACCATATAGCTACCGTGCTGCATCCAGTCGCTTTCGTCCCCGACCCAGACGAGCCGATCGAGGAGCGCGGGACTGCTCGTCGGCACGTTCATCGTGCCGTCCTTGAAGCCCATCAAATTGCGCGGTGTACCGGCACCCCGGGCCGCGGGTAAAAAGCCTGTTTGCACCCAGCGGATACTCGCCCGTCCGTAGCTCAGGCGCGCGAGCTGGCGCACCGCATGCGAGGCTACTTGCGGCTCCTCGGCGCAGGCTTGCACGCAAAGATCTCCGCCGGTGCGCTCCGGCACCAGTTGATCACCGTTGAAACGTGGCAGATCGATCAAGGCCTCGGGCCGATGCTGCGCAAGGCCGAAGCGATCGACGCCGTCCTTGCTGAACAGCGTCGAGCCGAAGCCGAAGGTGATGGTCAGGCGCCGTGGCGGCAGTCCCAGCGCTTCGCCGGAGTCCGCCGGTGCGCTCGCCGGATCATCGCTCAACGGGGCCGCAGTCTCACCCTGCGTCAAGCGCGCGGCAGCGGCCGTCCAGTCGCGCAGCATCGCAATCAAGTCCTCCCGATCGCCCGTCGTGACATCGAAGACCGCAACGTACGTGTGGGCTTGTTGACTCGTGGTGATGCCGCCCTGATGCTTGCCGAAGAACGGCTCGATCTCACGAGACGCGGGTTGCGCAGTCGGGTAAGCCGTACGTGCCACGGCGCCTGCGCTCGCGGCAGACATGGCGGCCGCGCCTGCCGCGCCGGCCATGAAACGTCGTCGACCGGGCAGTGTCGGTTCGTCTGCACCACTCATTTGCGCGCCGCCTTGACCAAGGTGTTCATGTCGTCCTCCACGTAATAGAATCCATCGCCGTCGGGGCTCAACGCGATGCCAAAGAGGTCGCCGTTACCGGGCGGGGACTGAGCCTGATCGGAGTCGATCCATTGGCTGTAAATCTGCTTGCCGGCAACGGGATCGACTTCCACGACCTGGCCATCCTTGCCGTTGCAGACCAATAAGTGACCGGCAGGCGTGTACACCATGGCGAGGGGCCAGCTCAACAATCCGCCCTGAGTCACGAGCCGACCCGTGCCGGCGCTCGTCGTGCGCGTCAGCGCATCGGGTATTGCCGCGATCAAGTTATCGAGTCCGTCGGTCACGTAGAGCGTGTTGTCTGCGCCGAGCGCGAGGCCGGTGGGTCCCAGCAGGAAATTGTCCCGATCGGCGCGTTGGGAGAAACCATCGCCGACCACGGTCTGACTCACGAGCACCGGCGGCTTCCCATCCGGGATTTGCAGCTCGAGACGCAACACCGTCGCTTGATGCATGACGACGGGAAAGCCGGTCGCAGGATCGATCTTGTTCGGGCCCGGCAAGCCGAAGCCGGCCATGCTGATAAACAGCGTCGCGGTCGAGCCCTCATCTAGCACGGCCATGTTGCCCCAGGGATCATTGATCGTGGGACCCGACCAGACCGCGACCAGCTGGCCGTTGGGATCGAGCACGATCACGCAACCGTCTCCCTTGGTCGACGTGGTGCCGTCCGTGCTCGGGGTGCTGCCGACGATGACCCAGCCGGATTTCAGCATGGTCATCGCAGTGGTGAGGCCGACCCCACCCGGACACTGTGCGAGCCTTTGTGGCAATTTGGCGAACAGTGTCGTCTGCTTGGTCGACGGCCGGTAATCGACGATCGTGGTGCCGGTGCCCTGCAGATTGGAGATGTTGTTGAAGTTATCGACCAGCACGTCGTCCTTTTCGATCTTACCGGCCGAGACCGGCGCGATGACGACCGCATAGGGGTTCAAATCGCCGTTGTCGGTCACCGACGAGGTGAGCGTCATATGGCGGTGTATGGTCTCGAGCAGGCCTTTGGGTTCGGCCGCCGCCCCCGCACCGGCCACCAGGCTCAGACCCAAGCCCAGCGTGAGCACCGAGGGGAGAATCGCACTGCGCATACTTTGGGAGTTCATCGTGAGAGTCCTCAAAACAGGATGTTGGTGCGCAGACCGAATACGAGTTCGTTCTCAATGCGATGCGTCGGCGCCGAGGGATCGATGACACCGCCACCGGGGTTCACCACATACTGAATATCCGGCTGCAACTGCCACCAGGGACGGGCTTGGAACTGGTACGTGACTTCGAAATAAGTCTCCGCGCTGCGCACGGGGGAATAGCTGCCCGGATTCGCAGCGGCCGCGAAATTCGCGGCATCGGTATCGAGGCTCACGACCGCGCTGCTCACGCGCGCGAAGCCCATGCCGAACCCGAGCGTGTCGTCCGCGCGATAGCGAAACGGTTCGTGGACGACCACGCCGGCGTTCATGCTGAAGCTGATGAAATTGCGATCCGACTCGGGAGCGGTCATGACGCGCGCGAAGGCATTGACCGTATGATTGGGATCATCCGGATTACGCCAGAGCATTTGATCCGCGACTGCGTAGAGCGACCAATCGCCATGATGGCTCGCGGGCGTGCCGTTGCTCGCGGGACTCGCGAGCGACACGCCGTTGACATCGAAGCGCTGATCGGCGATCGACTGCGAGTCGTACCAGGCGCCGATCCGATAGGTGCGCGACAGCGGTGCCGATTCACCCGGATAGACCATGCTGCCCAAGGAGGGATAGGCATACTGCAGTTCGGTGAATATCAGTTTCCCATTGTGCACGGGAAAGCTGGTGCCCGAGCCATCTTGCTGCTGGGGATCGCCGCTGTTGTTGGTCGTGGGACTGCCGCTGAATACGCCGACGAGGATGTTCACCGCATCGATGGGCCGCGCCCGCACGCGCACCGCGGGGGCGGACAGCGGATACGCCGGTCCTCCACCGGGTAGGTCATAAGAAGGCAACGCCGGCCAGCCGAACATCGTGTTGACGAAGTAGGCGGCGTTGGCGCTGACGATGAATTCCTGGTCCGCGCTCTGCTGCCCGACCTTGACGTCGAGCCGGTCCTCGAGCAGGAATTTTTGTTGGTACCACAGCTCCCAAAGTCGAGTGGCACGGTCCGCTTCGATGCCGCTCGTGGTTTGAATGGTGCCGAGATTGTCCGCGCTGAAATTCTTGCCGTGAATGTTCAGCGCACTGACGTTGAACAGGCCGCCGTACCAGCCGAAGGCGCGTTTCGTATCCAGCTGCACGATCGCTTGCGTGAGGCCGTCATATTCCGCACCGCGCCGCATGCCGCCCGTGGCATTGCCAAACATTTCGCTCGTCTCCTGGACCGCGAACGAGATGCCGTAGTGGCTCAAGAAGGTACGCAAACCGAACATGTCGCCGAGCAGGAAGTTGCTGCGTTTCAGATTGCTGAGAAAGCTCGCGAGATCGTGCTGATCTTCCCCGGCCTGCTCCCCGCTGACGGGAACCGAGATCGGCGGCGGTGCGGCGACCGCCGATCCTGCGAGATAGAGACTCAGCGCACCGGCGCCGGCAGCGTACGCACCCAGCGCAAACCCACGCCGTTCGTGTTGCATCGCAGCTGCTCTCGGCTGGGCCGCACGCCCCGGTGATTTCGCATTCATCGTTATTCTTGAATCTTTAAACTAGAATCTAGTACTAATGAGAATAATTCGCATTTAGAGAGGCTGTCAACTGCAGTGCGGGGAATCGAGCCGGCGGGCGCGAATCGTCGTTATCGTCGGTGGCGAAGCGGTCCGATCGCGCTATTCGACGACTCTGAGCCGCGCCACATCTCCCGTGGCTTCGACTGCAGAACGCACCCAGTCGCTGGGCAGCTGCTTCGCGACCTCGGACTGACCTTTGTGACACAGGAATCGCTCGAACGCGAGCGCCAACGGCGGCACCTTGTTGGCGAACAAGCGGACGACGAACCATTCCCGCAGAAACGGGTTGTTAGGCATCGGCAATATGGCGATCAGACCGGCCTTGATCTCGAGGATGCAGGTATGCAGGGACAGATAGGCGGGTCCGAAGCCGGCGGCGCACATTTGTTTGAGCGCCTCGTTGCCGGACAGCTCGGAGCCGATGCGCAAGCGCAACCCCGCCTCCTTGAATAATCGCTCGACCGTGGCGCGCGTGCCGGAGCCCGGTTCTCGCACCAGCAGGCGTGATTCGGCGAGCGCCGCCAGCGTCAGATTCTTATGTGACATCAGCGGATGATTCGGCGAAGCCACGAAGGCGACCGGATTCTTCGCGAACGGTGCCGCGGCAACATGCAGCTCGTGCGGGGGCTGGCCCATCACGGCAATATCGATCTCCTGGCTCGCCAGGCTGCGTACGATGGCGTCACGCTTGTCGATGTGCAGCTTCACCTTGACCTTCGGGTTCTCGCTCGCGAACGTGACCAATAAGCGCGGCAGAAAGTGTTCGGCCGTAGTCACCCCACCGATGCGCAGCGTCCCCGAGAATTCGCCGACGAACGTCGCCATCTCGTCGCCGGTCTCGGCCCACAAGGCCAGCATGCGATCCGCATATCGATTTAACATCTCGCCGGCGTCGGTGAGCCGCACGCCGCGCCCCGTACGCGAGACCAGCTTGACCTTGAATGTCTCCTCGAGCTCGCCAATCTGAATGGAGACCGCGGACTGGCTCAAATGCAGTTCATCGGCCGCCAGCGTCACGTTGCCGAGCCGCGCAACCGTATGGAACGTTTGCAATTGCCGAAGCGATGCGATTCGTTGGACGGCCATCGGCCGCGACATTAAAAAATCGCGTCCTCGTTGTCAAAGCGTCGGCGACTGCTGCGCGGTCGCGTGCCGCGGTTGGCGTCTTCAGATAAACAGCTACTTTGCAACGGAAAGTCCGCAAATTTCTGCGCGCCGCCGGTTCCGATCGGGTCTGCCGAGGGTAGCCAGGCGAATTGCAGGGACGGGTGGAGATATTAAGAAAACACCTGATCGACGGAACATTTTCAATTTCATTCGCGGCGTTGCTTGCCTGAGTATCGGGTATCGAGGAGCGTCGCCGGACCCCGTGTCCGGCGACGAACTCCCCGGGCGCCGGCGAGCGGAAATCCAGGGCCGCGCTCGAGAACGAGGGATCAGCAGGGTGACTTAAATGAATCCGTTCCGATTGTTCATCGTCGTGCTCGCCATCATCGCGGTGGTGATGCTGAGCCTCGCCGCAGGCTATCACCGAACTCAAATCGTCCAACGCGGTTATCGCGGACTTGCGATGAACGAGCTGTACCGAGACTCCTATCTCGCCAAGGAAGACCAAATCAACGAGTTTCCGAAGCCGCTGGGCCCTGCGAAGACGGATGGCCCACGGGCGGCGGAAACCTATGAAAACGTCCAAATCCTCGGCGATCTGTCGAAAGCGCAGTTCGCGAGGACCATGTTGTCGATCAAACAGTGGGTGGCGCCGGACGTCGGCTGCAACTACTGCCATGCGGCGCCGGAATACTCGGCCGACGACAAATATACGAAGCGCGTCGCGCGCAAGATGATCGAGATGACGCGTCACATCAACACCGACTGGAAGCAGCACGTCGGCAATACGGGTGTGACCTGCTATACCTGCCACCGAGGCCAACCCGTCCCGGCGCGCCTGTGGTTCAGCAGTCCGACGCCGACGGACGGCTTGCTGCAACATCGCGCGCTGATTCGACCCCCGACGCCGTCCGCCGCCAATACGAATCTTCCGGCCGATGCCCTGACCGATTACCTGCTCAATGACACACAAATCCGCGTCAACGGCGTGACCGCGCTACAAAACGGCAACCGGAATTCGATCTGGCACGCGAAAGACACCTACACGCTCATGATGGTCATGTCCGACTCGCTCGGCGTGAACTGCACGTTCTGTCACAACACCCGCGCGTTCGCTTCCTGGGAGCTCAGTACGCCGCAGCGCGTGACCGCCTGGTACGGTATTCGCATGGTTCGCGACCTGAACAACAACGTCATGCTGCCCCTGCAGACCGTACTGCCCGACAATCGCTTGGGACCCAGCGGCGACGTGCCGAAAATCTATTGTGCAACCTGCCACCAAGGATCGAACAAGCCGCTGTATGGCGCGCCGATGCTCAAGTACTACCCGGAACTGGTCAGGCCCGCTGTCGCTGCCGTACCCGGCACGCCACCACCGGTGGCGGCTGCCGAAATTCCTGCGGCGTCGAGTGGCGAATGAGCACCCTCGAATCAGCAACCAATGCGGCGGCCCGCTCGCGGCGTCACTTGGGGGAGGCGCTTGCCGCAGACTGCCATCTGCGCGAATCGACAGAGCCGGTGCCCGCGGCTCGACGCAGAATGCTGCTCATGTCCTTATGCTGGATCAACCGGGCGTCGATGCCGACTTATCCGTGTTCGCCTTGATCATCGCCATCAACGGCCGAAACGGAAACATGAACTGCTGCGAAATCGACAGCCGCTTGCGTTCGTCCTGACCCACGATTGCCGCTTCGCCCGGACGAAACGTTCCGCACAGACGATCGCACAGAATCAGCGCATTGGCATAGTTGCAGCGGGTTTCGGCAAAGCCGACCGTATGGTGCAGGCTATGGGCTTCGACCGTGGTAAACAGGTACGCGTACCAACGCGGCGGATCGAAGCGAACATTGGCGTGCGCAAACGCCGATACGGCGCCGATGAGGTTGTAGGCACAGAAAACGGCGTTGAGCGGCAAGTCGAACAGCGCAATCACGCTGAGGGACACCAGAAATAATTCGAGCGGGTTGCCGACCAAGCCCTTCGCCGCATTCAGTTGGGTGATGTGGTGATGCGGAGCGTGAGTCCACCACAGGAACGAATTGTGCATCAGCCTGTGCAGCCAGTATTGGCCGAACTCCATCACGAATAGGGCCAACGCAACCTGCGCGACGAAGGGCAGATGCATCGCCCAGTCGGTGGTGATCCCTAGCGCATGTTTGGCCGCCGCCAGGGGCTCTTCGGCCAGCGTCGTTTCGACCGTCGAAATCACGGCGAAATACAAAGTCACATAGAACAGGTCGGTCAGAAACTCGCGCAGATTCGTGCGCCAACTGGCGTGCCGCTCGTTGATGAACTCCAGCGCCTGGACCATGACCAGTGTTCCGACGCTGATCGCTGTGATCACCCACGCTTTGTCGAGTAAGGAGGCGGGGACGGTGCCCCAGAACAGTACGATCAACGCGAGCGTCGCCGGCTGAATCAGCGTGAACACGGTTCTCTTGATGGCATTCATCAGGGCTCCTCGCGTGTCTGATCACCAGCATAGCAGGCCGGCGCGGCCGACGTCAGCCTGCACGAGGGCCTGTCATGGCCGCCGGCGCGTTACGGCGCCTGCAATGTGAAGGTCACCGGCAAAATAGCGAGCGCTTCGATTGATACCCCATTCTCCTCGGCGGGCAGAAGCCGCAACCCCATCCCATAGCTCACTGCGGCTCGGTCGAGTCTCTCAAACCCCGAAGATCCGAGCACGAAACCGGCGCGCGCGCACCCGGTTGGTGCAACGATGATGCCGACGGAAACTATTCCATGCTCGCGATTGCGACGAGCCTCCTCTGGATACACAAATTTGGGCTGCGGCTGACTGTAGTCCGTGGCAGGCGTGTCCTTCCCGGAAGATCGCGCCGCGACGGGCGCGCAGGTCGTTGCCGACGTCATCGCGTAGAGGCCGTGAAACTCTGCAGTCGCCGCCTTGGCTTTCAGATCTTTGAGGTCCAGTTGCTGTGCGCGAGCGCGGATTCCCTCCAGACGCGTGAGCGTTCCGCCGATCGCAGCGATGAAAAGTCCATGGCGCGCTTCCAGCTTGAGCGTCCTTTCGAGGGATGCGATGTTTACTGCATAGTGCGGCTCGACGCCGTTCTCCCGCAGCATGGAAAGGTAGGGCTCCCAGTTGGGCGGATGCGTGACGACTTCCTGCCAGTAATCACCGATGCTCTTGCATTGGATGCCCATGACCTGAAGCCGGTGCTGGAGCGCCTGACCTTGATTTTTGGCGGACTTCAAGTCCGGGACGTCGAGAGCGGCCGAAATTCCGGAAAATTGGGCTCTGATCGCGGCTTGGTCGGCATCGTTCAAACAATAGGCCTGCCAATCGTCCGCGAAGGTGCGGCCGCGTTCATCCATGACGGGGTTCGGCAGGATCGTCGGGACGGTCGCCCGAAGCCTCAGCAACGCCTGCAACATCGCGTCGAGCATCGCCAGCGACGCGCGGAGTTGCGGCTCGGTCATGTCGTCCGCAGCCAAGGACGGAGGGGCCTGCGGCGGCGGGATCGCGTTCTCGGCCCGCACTGAAACCAGGGTCAATGTCGCGCAGATCATCCCGATCGCGTTTGCTCGCTGTGTCGTCCTCGGCACCATACACGGGAGTCTAACGCAAGGCGTACGGCCTCCCCAGTCGTGGGTTATAATCACGATCACCGCGGATGCCGAGTGCGCAAGAGTCGATGAGAGTGGGTTCGATGAGATTTGCTCGCTACGGAATCACTCTCTTGGTCATCGCGGGCGTGGCGCACGCACAGTCCTCCCGGGACCTCGATGCGAAACCGGGCATTACTCCCCAGGTAATCCAGTCGGGTCTCCTTCGTGGGCTCAATCCCGGGCTGGCCAAAGCGGCCGGAAAAGTCGACCACGCCGGCTGTCTGCTCCTAGTCTGGTACAGCGACAAGGGGGCGATTCTCGTCGAGCAGATCGTCAGGAGCAGCGGACATTCCGAGATCGACCAGGCATGTCTTGCCACAGTCATCGGTCAGCCGCTGAAAGTGCCGGCCTTTCTCGATCCGGACATCGGCGGATGGATCCAGATACCGATCGTATGGCATTTCGGTAAGCGAGGGGCGGATGACGGAGCGCCGTCGATGGAACCCGATCAAGCAATCCCGGCACTGCGCGCAGGCGATGCGATGCATGTGACCGCTGCCTACTATCCCGAAGCGGCACTCGCCGCAGGCGCGCACGGCATTTGCAAATTGCACGTCACCGTGTCAGAGGCCGGCGACGTCGACGAGGTAAACATCATTCAATCGACAGGGTCGCGCGAACTCGATCAGGGATGCTTGGACGCGATTTATGACGCCCCGTTCGTGCCGGCGCGCCAGGAGGGAAGATTCGTGCGTGGGACCACCGATATCGTACTGGACTGGCGCTTGCCCGACGCCCCGATGGCGGACGCCATTCCAATGCGATAACCTTGCGCTCGCGCGTTACGCAGGGAGTGCAACGACCGCCGGATGTCGCGCGATACCTGCGTGGAGCACCGCTCGAAAAGTCAGCAGTTCGACCTTTCCAGTGTGGACGACGGTGCGACTTGGAGCACGACCGCGAGCCCGCTCGCGTCGAGAGCGCATTCAAAGCGATGCATAGCGCCCAAGGTGGGCCCCACGCGATTAACCACCGCTTAGCTCACGGAAAAACGCGGCCAAATCCCTCGCGACTTCGGTCGGTTCCTCAGCCGGAGCGAAGTGCCCGCCACGAGGAAACACCGTCCATCGCTGAATGTTGTAGACGCGCTCGAGATAGGAGCGCGGCGGCTCACCTTCCGGCACGGTCTCGTGCGCGAAGACACCGAACGCCGTCGGCACACCGATGTAGCGACGGTCGACAGGGCACCATCGATTATCCCAATAATCCCGCATCGACGAGGTGATCGTCTGGGTGACCCAGTACAAGGTCAGGGTCGCACAGAGGAAGTCCTTGGACGGCGTCGTATCGCTCCACGAATACCACTTCTCACCTAAATAGGCGGCGAGTCCCGCCGGAGAGTCGTTCAAGCCGTAACCTACGGTCTGTGGCTTCGTGGACTGGATCGCGCTGTAGCCCCGCTCGGTTTCGTCCCAGGCGCGGTTCACCGAAAGATAGGAGCGCTCGACCTCCGACAGCGCCGAGTCGTCGACGACGGGTCTAAAGTCGGACTCCAACGTCGTGAGGTAAATGCCGATCAAGGCATCGGGATGGTCCGACGCCAGAATCGTGGTCACCCCCGACCCAAAGTCATAGCCACTCGCCCCGTAACGGGAATATCCAAGCTCGGACATGAGTCGGTGCCAACGGTCGGCGACGTACCGATAGTTGACACCGACCTGGGCTGGACGGGGAGAGAATCCGTAGCCGGGCAAGGAGGGCACGACAACGTCGAAGTCATGGAGCAGGGGAAGCATCTCCACATAGTCGAGAAAGCTGCCCGGCCAACCGTGTGTCAGGATGAGAGGCAGCCCGCGACCCGAGGCCGCGCGTTGATGCACGAAGTGCGTGCCCTCCCAAGTGTAATGATTCAGCGTATCAAGCCGCTGCTCCCAGGCACGCCAGTCGAACTCCTCGATCCAGTAGGCCACTAGCTGCTGCAACCAGTCCAACTCCGTACCCTGTCGCCAGTCGATGCCAGGAACCTGATCCGGCCATCGCGTACGGCGCAACCGCGCCCGCAGATCGTCGAGCGCTTCGTCTGGGACATGAATTCGAAATCGCTTCATCGGTACTCCGTAGGTACTGCTCCGCGACCGATCATAGGCGGGAGCCGAAAGTTCGTACATGCGGCCAGTAAGGCGTAAGGCAGATTCTGCGTGTTATTCTCAGGCACATGTGCTTTTCGAGGCGCGAATGATAATGCTCGATGCGCTGGATAAACGAATCCTTGAAATTCTCGTCGACGACGCGCGAATTTCACGGAAGGACTTGGCGAAACAAGTTCAGCTGTCTTCACCGAGGGTGTCTGAGCGGCTGCGCCGTCTCGAGGAGCGCTGAAACCATGGCCATAGTACGCCGGACCGCGATGTCCGCTGCGCATAGAACTTCTCGCTCGGAAGCCATCGGCGCGCGGTGGCGTTTTGCGATACTCGGGCTGATTGCTGCGGTTCCGCTCTGCGCGTTGCCATCCGCCGCCGCCCCGCTGATCTCTCCGGCGGCCGGTAGCGATGCCGTCTTGGCGCTGCGTTCGGAAGCCCAAGGAGAGCTGCGGCTGCAATACCGCGTCGAGCGGGAGACGCAAGCGGCGGAAATCGTCACGGTCGGCCTCGCGAAGGACTATCACTACAAGAATTCAGCGGTCGGTCTCTGGGTCTATGACTATCGCTTGCAGCGGATTTTTCGCGTGCAAGCGGAATCCCGGATGATCAACGATTCGCTCTATGCGGAGGTTTGGTATCGCCGGGCGGAGCTCGAGAACCGCGCGACGATCAACGCCGCCATGCAAGAGGCGGGCATCGACGCCTCCAAAGGGCTTGCGGCCAATACTCCGTTTTGGGCCGAGACTGAGCTCGGCCTCGTCAGCCCCAATTTTCCGCGTCCGGAGCTGCGTCGCGTCGAGTCCGAGGCGACGATTCGCTGGTCACTGGGGGCCGAGCAAGTGGT
>Ga0116228_10002112_pt1 | contig 17056 bp, 11 predicted proteins | sample S1TSphfallax_2_FD_89694 | JGI IMG/M metagenome (GOLD analysis project Ga0116228, IMG submission 89694) | Host-associated microbial communities from peat moss isolated from Minnesota, USA - S1T2_Fc - Sphagnum fallax MG | ecosystem: Host-associated > Plants > Peat moss > Unclassified | place... | reverse complement strand
AAGGTGCCTATAAATTTGAGCCCCATGTAGCTACGCACTACCATGATGATCAACTATATATATATATATATATATATATATATGAACATATGATTAGGTTTAATATTTGTTTAACTTCTAAAATTAACCTTCATTAAATTTAGTTTATAAATTTAGCATTTACATTAGCCTTTAGATTTAGCTTTAAAATTGAATATAGATTTGACCTTAAATATAAGCTTAGTTTAAACTTACAGATTTAAATTACACTTAGCTTAAATTAAATAAAATTAACCCTAATTAACCTAATTAAACTGACTTCATTTTGTTTAACCTTGCTTAAACTAACTTAACCTAGTTTAATTTAAGTAGCCTTATTTAACTTTAACCTAAGTATATTCATAAAATTTAATTTAATTTGATTTAGCCATTTAAACCTAATTTATTTTAATTTACTTAGGTTTAGCCTAAACAAAATAGTTTCATTGAATTTAATTTGATTTAATTTAACATGGTTTATCTAAATAACCTAATTTTTTCTAAATAATCTAGTTTTGCCTTAATTTTGTTTAAGTATATTAACAATGGATTTCATGTAATCAAGTTCTAGAATCTACACCAGTACTAAATCCTTGTCTACCATGCTACAAATAATACCATGTACTTGGGTAATTCAAGCAAATTACATGGAGCCACATATATAATCTAGTTTTACAAGGTAGGAGATTAAACATGCATACCTAGCAAAAAGTAATCCCAAGTAATATGAAACATTATTTATAAAACAACCTTTTACAATGAAAGCATGTCATTGATTACAAGAGAGTATGTGCAAAAAAGAAATAACATCATCTATTGTCTACATACATTATTTTTTCCTCTTATTACTAACAAGTAGAAATCTCTAAACTATTTAATTCCATAGGCTTCTTTGTGACTACTAATTATTAGTGGTAGACTTACCATCCCTTACCCAACAAGTGAAACTAGTGGAATTAGGTAACTTGAGTTAGTGAATGGTTGTATCCACTCAACCATCTAAGAGATTTCTAGGAAGAAATTAGAATAAGGGCCCTATTTTTTAAAGGTTAATGTGAGCCTTGTGTGTGGTATGTGGGGAAGGGGGATAGAGGAAGTGGGAAAGGATGAAGGGATTCAATAGAGATTTGTGTGGGATATGGAAAACTCTCCCTGGAGAGTGATGGGGAAAATGAAAAAAGGTGTACATACTTGGTATGTGATTTTAATGGAAAGTGATTGAAGGATTCAAGTTTCTAATGTTGCATTATTATTCTATTAAGTGTGGGATGTAAAGTAAGGTATGTTATGTAAGTAAAATACTTCTTGGAATTGGTATCCCTACATTTTTTCTAGGATATGGAGAATAATGGGCTGACCATGTGTAGTCATTGGAACACCAAACTACTAGTTGCCATAGGAAGGTAGTAGATAGTCCTTGGTGGTGGGAATCAAAGAAGGCACAAACCAACAAGTTATTATTTACAAGCTAGAAGGTATTGCTATAGGTAGAAGGCAAGAGCTCAAAGGGAAGCCAATTAGTTATAGAAGGTACAGAATATAAGAAAGATTTATCGAGGGTTGTAGGTGGTAGGCAAAACCACTAAAGAATTAGTGAGCAGGTGGAAAGAGGGACAGTAGTGGTAGAAAGGTCTACAAACCCACTAGGCAATATCTTGGTGGCGTTGAAAGTATTACAAAACTAGGGAGAATAACTACTCCCAAGTTCTCTCCCCCTTTTTCATATTGCTCCTTTCCCTATGTTCCATTCCCTACTCCCTAGTTGAGATTATTTATAGGAAGGTAGGTTTGGGCATGGACAATACACCCTTATCTTCCTTATTCCTAATATGACCTCTTACTTCTTACTTGAATAGTTGTACTAAAATAAGATAGGGAGGGTAGTTTTTTACATGGAAAAATAAGGTATCAACCTTGTCCCTTAATCTTACCCCCTAGATGGTAATGATCAAGGGCTACAATTTTTGCCCATAACATTTACTTATATTCACTATTTTTAGATAATTAAAACCTTACAACATATCGACAATCCTAGCCTCTTCAATAGGCCCTAAGTAGCTACACAAAATTCAATAAGCTTCTATGAACACCTCTTTCCAAGACTCAATAGGGTGGCTTCTTGACTTCAATTATAACATTAACACAATTCAATAATCCATTTTATTATGTTAAATAGAGTCACAACCACTTTAGTAGGTTATCTTTTAAAGATTGTTACAAGACTGCAATAAATATACTTTGGTAAGTTGTTAGCCTTTATACATTTTCTTTCACAAAAACAATTCTTCCTAACATTATCCCATCTCTTAGGATCGTATTATATTCACAAGGTCTTCATCTTTCTAAACTTTCACATTATCCATTTCATTGAAATACTCACCAAGATCAAAAGATGTTGGTTAGAGTGAAGAAAATCGTCAATCTCATCATTAGATTCCACTTTTAATTCGAAACTCTTGTTTGGTAATTTCCTCAAAAGGAGTCATCAATACATCTTATCTTTCTTTGACATTAGTGGATTTGGGAGGCACTACTACAATTATTGTGTCGATAAATTCTTAGGTTTTTTTTTAAGCTACCTAATTAAGTGGTTTGCTCAATAAATAACTACATGCAATACCAGTGGAATCTTATTGAAATGAGCTTGCACCACATGCAAGTTTGGTCCTTTCATTGCATAGCACCAACCAATCACATTCATTGTTTCATATAATAAACTTTTGAACACACACACCTTCTATACATCTCACAACTTCTACATCCATTACCATGTTTCAATAATGTCATTTTTAACTATATTTTCGATTGTATCTAGCATGGGATCTCTTTTGACCATGATGAAGGTTGGCTTATGATTAATTGTTGTCATATGCTTGAGATAGTATTTGTACACCACCTCCCATTGACAATAATATTATAACACGTACACTCCAAATTAGCCTATAGGATGTTCTAGCAATCCATAACCATGTCCATCATTGAAGATAATGTATGCACAAAGGATGTTCTTCATCTTGTATCTTCCACATACATTCAAAATCATCAACCATGATGTGGGTGTTGAACATTGGCAGGGCAAATCTTACCAAGGTGCACGTTTGCAAGCATTATATAAAATAGTATGCTTCTAGATGGGGGGTGATTGATAGAATGTACTCCAATTCCTTTAGGATGTGCAACACATCATTTGACTACATGGTTTTAATCCGATCCAACCTCCGCACCCAATGTAGGGAGAACAATGTTTGTTTGTTCATTGCATATACGGAAAAAAACATGAGACTACGGTAATGTTCCATCATGGGAAAATGCTCACATTGTGGAAAATCATCAAGTTCCTGTTATAAGCTCTTATATTCTTCCATGTTCCCTACCTCCTTGTGGTTTTTCTTTCCACACTTGCCACTTTCTATTTGTTCCTTCCTTCTAGGATGTCTTGTAAAGTGTGGACTAGATATTTCTTGCATGTCATCCTAATTTTCTTCCTCTTTTTCCATCTATGTTTCCTCATATTTTTCTTGCATTTGAAAGTGCGCATGTGCAACATTGAACTCTATCACCATATCACACTCATGTTGGTAATATAGTTACACTATGAACAGTTGGGCTTCATTCAACACAACAAAGAGCTCCTCACTTTGACTTTGAAACATTTGATCATACATGACAACCTTAACTAAATGTTCCACTACTAGCACCTTCCACTTGGTAGTCTCCACTTCATGTTTATGCCCTACTTCTTTTTGCATAGTTATTTACTTCTCTTTGAAAGCTACAAGTTGAATTTACTTCTCAAGATTTTGTATTTTTTCTAGAAGAGATTTTTCATGTGCCTAGTTAATCTTTGTGCTAATTTGTTTTTTTTTTTAGATTTTACATTACCAACTCCAAACTCATGGATTTAGCTTGCCAAGTCTCCTCATCAATTTATGTCTCAAAGAACTTTTGTTTGATTATTTTTAAGCACACTTTGACCAACTCCATCTCCTCCTTGTGTTTAATTGTTGTTGTTGTCACTTTTCCTTCATGTTGCATTACACCACTTTCATTTTTTCTACTACTTGAATGAGTGTGCTATTAGTTTTGCTACAAAGCATCAAAGTTCCTTTCATTTTATCCTCTTGCACCTTAACCTTTTCTAACTCTTATTGAATTTCATGGAGTTCTTGGTCTAATTGTCTATGAATCCTAAATTATTTATTTCCCATTCCTACTAATGAGCTTCAAAATCTAAAGGATCAATGTGTCGTTCAACACATTTTCATTCATACAAAACTACAACCTACAAACGTTCCACTTTTAAAGGGATTGTTAATCTTTTTCCCATAGGATCTCTTCACATCCCTTGCCTTCTTAGTTAAAGCATGAACAAACTCCACCATTTGCACTTCCATGGAATCCTCGTGGTCTAAAGAATATTCCATTTCAGCTTCCTCATCATACACCCCCTAATTGGTAAATGGACTCATGGTTAACATCAGATTGTTTAGTAAATCTAATCACAACTCCATCAATAGGATGTTTTGTGTATAATTTAAGCATCTTTCCCAAATTCTACTATGTCACAACATTTGGTTGGTCATTAGTTAAGATGCCCTCCAAAAATGGGTGATCAACAACGACAACTCCTCTTAAATTCAGTTGATATTTGGTGAGGATGCCTTTCAAATTCAATTGACCAAGGGCAACTCCTTTTGAATTCAATTGACTAGTGGTATTCATGCCTTCCAAATTTAGTTGGTCCTCTTTATGATTGAGGTTGGTTCCATCCCTTCCAACCTGAGATGCATCCTTCAAAGAGAAATCATGCAATATCTCATCCAATTCAATCTATTGATGAGCCTATGCATTGGTTTGAGTGGTATCCCCCTCTTGGACTAATGTTGTCACTTGACATGTTTCCTCTTACATGAACTCTTCTACAACATGTGGAATTTCCTTTTGTACCAATGGTGTTAGTAAGTTGATGCCTATTGTTGATGGCATCAATGGTACATAAAGTGTCTTTTTCCTTGTGTTCTTTAGGCACTAAAGGTCCAATTAATAGTTTTTTGTCTTCTTTTGTCTATTCGAGTGTAGTATAACGTTTCACCACCATGGTAAGAACTAGACCAAATGAATTGTTCCCTACCTTCCTTCAAACTATAATCATTTCCTTATGCAACCAAACTTTGAACTACTCAACCCAATTCTTTTTAGTAACACTTACTATAGACACCAAATTCTAAAAATGTAATGAAATGTTGCAACCTTTGCCAATGCGATCAATCACATCTGCATTCCAGAAGTTCAGACCCTTGTAAGGATGTAACTTGAATCCTACTTATAGTGTTCTTCCTCTCCACTACAAGGAATTTGCATATTAACGACTAGTTTTTTTTATTAATTTTCAGTCGTAAATGCCAAATGTGACTACAATTTGCTTTAGTTGCCTGAAATAGGTTGCATAAAATTACAGTCACAAAAAAAAATATGTGGAACAATACATGGCACCAAGTCACAATGGCAATCGCATGAAGATGTGACTTACATGAACATTTCATCCATCCAAATTAGTTTATGTGGCACTGTCATTTTACAACTGCTTTTACAAATAAATAATGTAGTCACATTAATTATATAGATTTATTTTAAATATTAAAATATAAATTTATTATTTTTGTATATATATAGATATACATATATTCAAATATGTGTGTGTATATATACACAATATATTGTTGATAATTTCATTAATTTCAACTTACCATCGTTGACCACAACCCATGTCATTTGTGAGGTTTGATCCTTGGACCACAAGGATGGATATCAACTCCTTCACCACTAAACCACCTCACTTTTTGTGATGATATGGCAATGTGCATTCTATTTATCCTACTTGATTCAAAACATTACACAAAACATCATTTTCGATATTTGATATCTTATTGATAATTTGTCCAAATGGCAAGATTTATAGTTTATCTTAAAGGTTTTCCAATAAAGTACACAACTATGTATTTTTTCTTTCAAAACTATAAACTAATTTGGAAAGATAAATACTTGTATTTTGTTATTGAATACCATTATAATGACCATTCCCTGGAAAAATTTAATTCAAGCACGTGATTTATGAATGGAATTTTTTTTTTGTGGATAATATAATAACAAATAAAATTTTATATTTTGTATCTTAAACTTTCATTTGATTCTAAAAATTACATTATAATTTTTTTTTTGCATATCATAATATTAACACTAGAATTTAATTTAGATGTGTGATATATAATTTATTCACATATACTATTTAAAAATGGATATAAATAAATTATAATTTAAATATAAAAGAATATTTTATATTAAATTTTTTATTTAAAAGATTAATTTGAAATTTTAATTTTAATTTTTAGATATTAATTAATGCCATCTAGTTAATTGATTTTATGGAACTATAAATTTTTTTACTTTTACATTTATAATATATTAATATTTAAAGTAAAATTATGATTTAAAGAAAATGTAAAAGTATATTATATATTTTTCACATCTTAAACCTCTATTTGATTTTAAGAATCATATATATATATATATATATATATTTCTTATAATATATTATAATTGTACTACCAAGCCTAATAGCTAGATTAATTACATAGTCTACCTAATTAAGTAATTAATTTATACAAAACTTTATCACATATTAATTAGCCTACTTATATATTAGTACCCAATACCTACTACTTATTACCTAGTCTACCTAATCAATTAACTAATTAAAAAACACTATGACATATCAACACAATAAAATTTAGTGTTCGAAATTCCAAATAATCATCCATATTTACCATTGCCATGGGTCCTCTAAAGTTTCACAAAACTCCCAAACACTATTTCACATTTAATGGCTAGTTCATTCAAGAAAGCTAAGGAAAAAAACTAGATGACAAAATCTAACAATTTCATTGGCTAACTCATTTTTGTTACATTTAATTTCATGTACATTTGTAACTAGGATTTATAATCACAATTGAAGTTGAATAAAATGCCACGTGGTGTTTAATGAATGGCCTATGAACCACATCCCAAGTCACAAAAACAACTACATTTTCATCTAATTTGAAATGCCACTAAAAATAGATGATGTATGTTCACTTTTCATCATCATTTTCATCCAAACTCACATTAGTCACAAGTCATAGTTACATATGTATCTACAAACCATTTTTTAGTTGTTTTACAACTACAAGTCGTTCTTACCATGGTGCCATAGAGGATAGTCACATCAATAGTCGAAAAAATGGTTGATTTTGACATAAGTTACAAATGTGTGGGTTGGTATGGACAAAATTCCTTGTATTGTTCCTCCAAAATATTGCCCCCATTCTTCATTATATGATTCTCTTATTAATACAATGATATTTTCTACTAACAGCCTGACAATTTATTTAATGGCATGATAGTCCCACGATCTCCTTGGAGTGCAAAACATTTCCTTCAACAAAAACCTAGAAACTAAAAATGATCTCTTTGATCATACAGAGCTTGCGGAATTCATTAAGTTTCGCCTTAACCATCCAATCATGACCCTCCTTCACATTGTAATGTACATGCATGTTGGGAAATGGAGCTAATCCAACAATGCAAATTGAATATCCACAATTGTATCTTTGGTTTCAAATCACTTCATATGCTTGGATCCAAAAGAGGTCCCACCTTCGAGCTTATGCTTCACAATGGTTAATTCCAAGGGCTGTTCGTTGTAATAATTGAACTTCATGTTCCATAATACAAGAATTGTACTCATAGTTGGTAGACACAATAGTTGTTTAATGATGCTAACAAAAAAATAATCGAGACCTAAATGATGTATCAACCGTTCTATCCCTATTCTCCCTTTCACTATTTATTCTTCTAGGAATCCATTTCATTTGGCATGTTAATATTTCCAAATTTTAAGAAAATTTTACTTTGACTCCTTGTCAATGTACTCTTTTTTTATAGTCATAAACATTGGAAAGTTTGTAGGTTGCAAAGTTCTTTCAATGCACTTCAACTTTTCCCAATGATCTACTACATTAAAATGAGGGTGAAAAAAATATATATTGTGCCCAACGTTTGAACATTTGGGTGTTTGTCGTTTTATCTCCCATTCTAGTTCTAAATCCAAAGATAACCAAAGATTTTCTTGTGAATATGTGTATATACTAGATGTTCTTTTCCACTTTTAACACTATTGTTCTTACATGTCTTCTAAATTGTGGTTAGAAAAATTCTTTGTTTTGTTCTTTCATGTCTTTTTTATTATTCAAAATACTCATTATGAAGCTTTTTCCATTATATTTCTACTTCCAGTGCAAGGAATCCTATCCATTCCAACCCATGCATTTGCCACTTGTGTCAAATCAACCATTTTTGTGACTATGGATGCGATTATCTTTTATGGCACTTGGTAAAATTGACTTGTAGTCGCATAAATGATTACAAAGTGGTTTGTAGTTGCATATGCAACTTATACTTGTGATTAATGTCAATTTGGATGAAAATGAAGATGAAAAATACATTTATATCATCCATTTTTAATGGCATCCCAAAATAGATGAAAATGTAGTTGTTTCTATGACTTGGAAGGTGGTTCATAGGCCATTGGACACCATATGGCATCTTTTCAACTTGATTTGCAATGATAAATCCTAGTTGCAAATGCATAGGTAATTAAATGTCAAAAAATAAATTGGCCTAATGAAATTGTTGGATTTAATGCTCTAATTTTTTTCTTTTAATTATTTTGAATGAATTAACCATTAAATGTGTGGTAAGGTTTGGTGGGTTTGTGAAAAATTTAAAGGACCCATGGCAATTAATCCTAAAAATAAGGCTAGGTAATAGGTCATATGTACATGGGTTAAGTAATAGGTATTTTATCATGTTGAAATCTAAATTTTTGAATCAATTACTTAATTAAATAGGCTATGTAATTTATTTATTGAATAAGCTAGGTACTACAAATAATTTATGATCCATTTATAAATATCATATTTAAATTAAATTCTATTGGTAAAATTATGATATATCAAAAAAATTGTGTAATATAACTTTTAGAATCAAATGAAAATTTAAGATATGAAAGGTATATATATATATTATATTATTCATTTATAAATCATGTGATTGAATTTATTTTTTCCATGGAGTGTGGTCATTGAGATTATATTCAATAACTATATTATTTTATTTTATTTTTTCAAATCATTTTATATTTTAAAAAGGAAAACATATATTTGTGTACGTTATTGAAATAACTTTAAAGAATATATTTGGATAATGTTGCAATGTTTAATGTCCAATGTTGTCATCATGACAACTCCACAATTATTGTACAAATCAAATCATCACCATAGATTATTTCCTTCTTCATTACAAACTACAAATTTGAAGCTTGAAAATTATTTGAACTTGGCAATACTAGAAGAAGATTTTTGGACAATTGTGTATTTTGCTAAACATGTGTAATGATATGTTTTGAAAATGGCAATTGCTAAAGATACTTATGTGTTTAGATTTGTTATGGCAAATTGATTCCAATTGATTAGAATTATTTTTTTTCCAAGTTTAATGCTACATCAAATATTGAAAAATGTTGAAGGAAACATATTAATCTTTACTACTACTATTTATTTCAAAGTTTTTTTAGCTCTTTATTACTTATGTCAATGTTGAAAATTATGATTCTAAAGTTTATCATGTTATTGTATAGGTCAATGAAATAGAAATGTTGACTCCAAGCTCTATCAAGTTCAATGCTCAATTGGTAGATTGCTTGAAATTGATTAAAACTATTCTTCTTCAAGTTTAATGCAACATCAAGTTCATAATTGAAATGAGGAATGTTCAATGGAAGGTAGGCTTGATTGCTATTATTTAGTTCAATGTTGTTGTACAGTTCAATGAAATTGAAATGTTGAATTGAAATTCCATCAAATGGCAAACTAATTCAACTTGGAACTATTTTTCTTCATATCAATTATTAAATACAATTAATCTTCATTTGTGTCTTAATTGTTTAACAATGCTAAATCATCATACAAGGATTTAGACATGATGATTCGTGGAGGCATTTGCACTTGTATTTTTATGAAGGCATGACACATTGCAAAGCTAAGGTTTGATAAAACACTTACCATATTCTTATTCATCTTATGAACCTTCTTATTTCTCTCCTTCACATACTTGAGATGCTTGAATGTCTTCTCATGAGGCTTGGTCATATTCTTGTCAATTTCATGTTGATTTGTGTTGATGTGGTTCATGGCATCCACAATAATCATGTTGTTTTTATCTGTGGCTTCAATGACCTATAGGAACATTGATGATATTTTTATTTTGACTCTAATGATTCCAAAAGTTATAGGTTTTGTTGCTTTAGGTGTTGGATGTGTCTTGGGTGTCAATCAAGTGTCATAAAATCATAATCACTAAGGTTCACAAATGCATGACATATATTATGAAGGTTCAACATTACTTAGACTTCAAAAGGATTATGAGAAATCATTTAGGTTGATCACATTATTTGTAATAGCTCCATGTTTGTTGTCCTAGTTGAATTGAAGAGCCTCTTGGCACATCAAAGATCAATTAAGTTGTGTAGGAAAATGTTCTTCCTCCTCTTATTTATGTTGTACATAGATTCCATCACTTTCTATTTGTAGATCCTTCAAGTGGATTGGAGCATTAATATTACTATCCTTGTGGAAAAGCTCAATCACATTATAACAATCTTCATTGAATCATTTTGGCAAATGAAGTTTGTCCCACTCTTCCATTGCCAAATCCTAGTAGGAAGTGTTATGACCAATGCCTTTGTAGTAATCAAATATCTTCTTGTGGTCACCATTATTGCAATTCCATTTGTCCTTGCACATCTTATCAATTCCTAGAGTTTTTGAGTGTGTGATTAGTTGTAGGTCCTCTAATAGTTTGTTCCACTACTACATTGTAAGAATTGTGTTTGCTTGTGGATCAACATTTCTTTCAAAGTGACATGCTCCTTGTGTTTATAGCTAATCAAGGCCATCACCTTCTCATGATTCCAATTCATGTCAATGTGCTAGCAAGAAGAACCTTCGTTTCTTCTACCTCTAATTTTCACATTGTCTAATGAATTATCTCTTGAATTTTCCTTTACATCCATTTTCTCTTTGTTCTAGTTACATTGTTGTGAGGTATTTCCACCTCCTTTGTTTCTACCACATCTTCTACTATTGTTTGGTGTTCAATTAACTCTTGTTGAATTGTCCATTTTTGCTACAAAATCTATGATGATGGCATTGTGAAAGATGTAAACATGAAGATGCCAAATGTAAAGAAACGAGTGCACTGATGTTGTGAAAGGCATATAATTAAAAAAATGGTAAATGCAAAGAAACAAACACAATGTTATAACACAAAGAGATAGATGTAAAGGTGCAAGTGCAAAGTTCACATGCAAATTGTGATGGTGATGAGGCACAAATGAAGCACAAGTGCAAAACTTGAGGATGATGGTGAGGTGTGGGAAAACAACCATTATCAATAAGTGACATTGTCAATAAACTATTAAATAATATTCCAAACTATTAGGTGATTGGTGGCATTAAGGATTGAGATCTTCATTTTTTGAATTTTTTAAACATCATTATAATAAATTAAAAACCTTAACTTTAAAAGTTAAATCTATGATAATGGTGCTATGTCATTTGCAACATTAGTTATTTACAAATAATTTTCTCCTTATTTGAACATAGTTAATTATCATTTGTTTTATCAACCACATTATCTTCATATTTTAATTTAAGAATTCTTTTTCCTATGTTTGTTACTAGGATTTTGTTGAACTAAAATTCTATATGAATTGCTTACAATAAACAACCCTATTTTTTAGTAGTTATTTATCAAATTATCATTTTTTAACCCCACATGTGTTTTAGGGATTTAAATACATATGTGAATATATCCCATTTTATCTCCCTCACAAACTCCATGAAGCAAAGATATTCACTATTTAATTTAATTGGATCAAAATTGTAATTGACACTTGTGTACATAACACCCAAAATGTGGAAATACTTTTTTTAACACCAAAAGAAATGGGGTCCCACCATCACTTTCATTTTAGCAAATTTTTCACTTGGAAATTAAATAAAAATCCATAATGATTCACACAAAGGAGATTTGTGAAAAAAAAAGTTTTTTAATCACCAAATTTTGAATAATTCTTCTTGTGAAATATGATGGCTATATGGTTACATCACAAATTGAAAAAAAACCCTCCAATTTCAATGTGTCAAACTCAAAAAAACTCAAAACACTAAAAAAGAAAGGATTATTGTAAAATAAAAACTTGTGATGTAATATTTTGCAATTGAAAATAGATATTACCAACTATTTTTATTTTAATGTAAAATGACCATTTTGATGTATCCTTAGATTCTTTGTTTTTTTCCCCAACTATTCATTTCACAAAAGTGGAGAATATTTTTTGGAAAAAAGTCTATTTTCTTTCTGATTTTTTGAAAAAAAAATTTAATCCTAAAATAAAAACTTGCACAATATATGTCCAAAACTACTATTAAAAAAACATAATACAAATTATTTTCCCTAAACATTTCCATTTTGAGTATTGGGTATGATTTATTAAAATAATATGGACATTATCAAAACATGATGCAAAGTATAAATGGATATGTGAGACAAAATACACCATCCTAACATTTACAATACAAATGTTTTTATTAAGGTGGAAAATGGGGTTACATTTTATCAAAACCAATGATAGTGAGGATTTACATTGCTTATTGATTTTGGACACCATGTCTTCATATGCTTTTGAATAGAACGGTAAGGGTATTTCACTTTGCAAATTATTCCACATTCGAAAAGCATAATTATAGGTGCAAAATTCATTTTTGATCACACCACAATTGATTAAATGTTTCACATCTTTTAACCCCTTGATAAAGTCTGCCATGAATTGTAGATATTCGCCAAATGCACATTTCTTAGAAGCAAGGTATTCATAAATTGTCTCATACATTGTTAGATTGCAAAAAGAAGATTTTATGTTGTCCTACAAGATTATGATTGGGAGCAATGAAAAATGTTTACAAAATTCCACTTTATCCAACATTTTTTCGATTCCTTTGATTTGAATGCTAGCTTTCTTCAAAGTTATTGTAGACTATATGGTAATTTTAATATTCCAACTTCCTTTTTCCAATTTTCGCCAAATAATATTTTTTAAACACAAGCTAAAATGTGTGAGCATTCTTCCAATTTGCATTGAAGATACACCTTTTTGGCCAAATGGTCTTTAATTAGTACAAAATTATTCCCACACATCTTGAAAACACTTTCTTTCAAGACCACGTCCTTCAGTAACTTTTGTTCCATTAATGTCAAATTTTATATTATCAAATTTTCATTGATTTTCCTCATTAAAGCTACAAAATTTTGATTATTTGGCAAAAAAATTAGTACTTGGACTTTACCTTTTTTTTTTACAGAAAATTTTCAAGTATAAGAATTCACATTTTCTTTAGGCAAGGCTAACAAATTTGGACATTCTTTTGAATAATGTTTCATTTTTCAACACTTATAACATTGAATTATTAACAAATCCTTTTATAAGTTTCTGATTTTGTTAGCCTTTAGTTGTAGTAGATGGAGGTTGAAATGGTTCATTTGATTTATCATTTGCTCCATGGTTAACTCCATGTGAGAGTTCACCTCTAAATGCCTCCATCATGCCTCAAGTTTAGTCAAAAAATGAACTATTTTGGCCATGGATTGCATAGTTAATCATGGAACTTTTTCCATGTTTTCAATTCTTTTCGACCACCTTTGCCACTTCATTAAATGTTTCCACTTGTTCATATATCATTTGTTGTCACATCTTTGACAACAACCCAATGGTGAAATGTTTTAGCACCAATGTATTGATTATAACAAAGATTAGATCGATTCATTTATGGCCCTCTACTTTAAGACACCCCTCAAATTTATTCTATAATTTCATTGTTTTATCATTATATTCTTTCACCAACTCTAAAGCCCCCTACATTAATCAGCCATTTTACAATTATTCAAAGCCTATTACTAATACAAATTTTCTTATATTCCCTTAAAAATACTTTAGGGTCTTCACCTTTGCTTCCTTTAAAAATTGGAATAACCATGTTGATTAAAAAAAATTCTTCTAAAAAATAAAACACACACCAAATTAATTAACTCTCTTTGATTAATTATCATTTAACTTTCATAGTTTCTCTTTAATGAATCCAAAAATTCTCAATTATTCGAACCACACTTGTAATAAAATTCTCCTTATCCTTTCAATGTAACTTTCAGAAAAGGACCAAACATTTCCAACCTTGCAATTATCTTATTTAAATGTTTAATTTAAAAGACAACATTACAATATCATAGTCATTAAAAATATCAATGACACTTCCACTCCACATGACATGCAAATTATTTGTTTTAACATAGTTTAGAGTTGCATCTAACTTATTAAACCAAACAATTAATTGTTATTTCAGTGTGATCATCATTTGGCATTGCCTTACAAGTTCAGGGTCAAGTTGGGGTTGAAATTTTTCCCATTGTTTATGTAGTTACAACATTAACTCTTTTAGTTCATTTATAATTTCAAGCTCTTCAACAAGTCTCTCAATGAGTCTTTCAATAGGTAAAATTGGCCCAATAACTACTAATGTCAATGATGGACAATGCTTATTTTTTGAAATCTATGTGCCAAGAGAAATGGAAGCATCTTTTAATGTCGACATTAATGTTCTGCTTGAAACATTAGTCCTAACATTAAAACATATATTTATTTATTTATCTTTCTAAAAAACCTACAACATTTTTTACATTGGAAATTCAAAAGTTTCAATAATAAGGTTTCAATAGGGTCCAACAAATATGAATTTATTTATGTGCAATGAAAGCCTATTATTGTTTGTGGACTTTTTATTCACATTTTTTCATATGGATTAACACATTGTGCATGTAGCCTTTCTATGTGAAACTTATCAAAATTTCACAAATTTAATTCTAGTTGGTGCCTAGGATTATGGGGGAGATCTAAAAGAAAACATGGGGTTAAACATAATGATTCATGCTTATGGTTTTTATGATGTTATTTTACATGTTCAATTATGTACAAAATTTGGTTTGGCTTGCCTTTCATAATTTCCATCTTCACAAGTTGAACCTCCTTAATCCATGTTGTCATTTTCATTCATAATTCGGGGATGAACAAATCACCTTGTATTTGACATTCTAAAACAAAACAAATGATTTATATTTTTGCCAAAGTTTTGACAACAAAACTAAGTTTCACAACATAGAAAACATAGATTCAAGTCTTCATTACGAAATCAAAAATTGTAGAAGATAAATGGGTATAGGTTTGAAACTATGTACTTTTATTACTAGTTATGAAGATTTATGTTTTTGTTTGCACAATATCTATTCGCTTATTTATTTTTCATTATAAATTTATAATTATTATGCCACAACCATTTTCCTACCATGGATTTTACACAATCTGTTAAAACCTTTGAAAATTAATCTTTCAGTTATCTTTAAAAGTTTATTTTATGAAATTTTTGATTCTTATAACAAGTTGTTCTTATGAAATGAAGGTGTTTCAAAAGTTCTAAACACCTATTCATATACTAAACAAAAAAAAATTAAACAAGAAATTTTCTAATGTCTTACACATCACAAGGCTTATCACATGATATTTGAATCATGCAGATTAATTTGTGCAAAGACTTTTCTAATAATTATCATGTTTGAGTCATGTATATTAATTGAAACAATGATTACTTAATGATGATTTACCAAACCATTCTTAAATTATAAAAATTCATCACCTAATAAGTTACCAATGTTAATTATTAAATAATTGCATAATTAACAAGCTATTAACATTAAATTATAGACAATTCAAGTTGTCCAAGCGAAAAGTGAACAATGGATAGTCCATTCTCCACACCAAACACAAATTGAAAACAATCCCACCCCCAAAAGAAGAAAAGGAAGCTCCTATACTCCATGATGCAACTTCTCATCGGTTTTGCATGAAATTCTATTCTTAAAATTGGCTGCCACTATTTTTGGCCTTGATTAATAGCCCAACATAAGAACACCCTAACTATTGAGTAAAAAATTAAAACACAACGTTGTGGGCTTACCCAAACCTCTGTTGGGTTATTATTTTGGTAAAACCTGTAACCTGAGGTGCTTTACTGACAGGTCTTTCTAATACTGGCACGATTTTCCCGAGTTTCTTGGCGTGCCTTGCTCGCAAGGCTTTTGGATTCTCACCCTCGTCTAGCTTGGGCTGGGCTTATCCCCCAGTTGTGGACTTTTGGGACTTGTTGGAATAAACTGCGTCGGTTGGTTATTTTGTTTTTGTGGCAGAGGACTTTACCAGAATTGCTCCACCTTATGTGGGCCCTTCTTCCTGGAAAGCCCACAGCATCAGGATTTACTTACCAGGTCTTTCTAATATTGGCAAGATTTACCTCATCGTCTTTGCCTTCCTTATTTCAAGGCTTTTGAATTCTCACCCTCATATCTACCTTGGGCTCATGGGGCTATCCCCCAGATGTAGACTTTTGGGACTTGTTGGCAAAAATCCCCCCCCCTTGTCTTTGCGTGCCTTATTCCAAGGCTTTTGGATTCTCACCCTCATATCTTGGGCCCATGGGGCTATCCCCCAGTTGTAGACTTTTGGGACTTGTCGGCAAAAATGCGTGTGTTTTTTGTTTTCTTTGCTGTGGGCTTTATCCCAATCGCTCCACCTCATGCAGGCCTTTATTCTGAGCCCTTGTTCGTGGAAAGCCTATGGCATCAGGCTTAACTTACCAGGTCTTTGTAATATTGGCAAGATTTTCCACCGCTTGCCATGGCCAGCCTTCATTTTGGGAATCTCAGCCTTATTTACACTGGGCTTAGTCTGTCCCCACTTGTGGACATTTACTACATGTGGGAATGCAACTCGTGGGGCTTT
>Ga0116228_10002109_pt1 | contig 17058 bp, 8 predicted proteins | sample S1TSphfallax_2_FD_89694 | JGI IMG/M metagenome (GOLD analysis project Ga0116228, IMG submission 89694) | Host-associated microbial communities from peat moss isolated from Minnesota, USA - S1T2_Fc - Sphagnum fallax MG | ecosystem: Host-associated > Plants > Peat moss > Unclassified | place: USA... | reverse complement strand
TCGTGCTTTTTTCAGTTTTTCAAAAAAAATTAGCCAAGTTTGCAAAACACTAGTTGAATCATCCCAAAAAGACAGGCCGACTCGGCACCAGAGTCTGTTTGGGTTGTTCAGGTCTTTAGAGGTAGAAGTACAAGACAAGCCACGGAATAGATTCCTGGGTCTCATTGGACTATCCAGTTGCTTAGAGGACAGCCTCCCAAATGATTAGTGGTTGATTGTGGTCCACCGGGCAAGTGGGTATCTCTCTGCTTTGATCCGTTTGAGTAGTACAGCGGTTGCCAATTTGTAGGCCACTCATTAAATGTGCATTATTCGTCTGATTGGGCTGAAGTTCATCTGTTTAGGGCTTGAGTGTCTCATTTGAAGGGGATTTTGTTGCATGATGAGAATTGAGTTCTAGTCACAAGAACGAGTGCTTAATATTTCCATAGTTTAATTATGCACATTTTGGACACAAACCCAAAACTCCATTGCAAATGGAGAAACAATACACAGCAAGGTCAGGGGACCCACAAAAGGCCCCACCCCTCCCACAAGAAATTATCACTAGTAGGCGGTTGATATTGTCACCTAACATTTCTGCGGTCTCTAGGCATGGTGTGGACTCCACAACTAGTGAAAGGCCACCAACAAATTACCTTTGTTTTCTCTAGTTTCAATGCTCACCATGCAACGTAAACATGGTGCCAGTGATGTATGGCTAGTACATAGGTAACAACTGCGGTTGGATATTTGCACTTTGGTGCACACTATACTTGCTCAGCATGTGTGAGAAACAGTATGGGCTGGATGGTGTGCGGACAGAAAACGATTCTTGCTTATAGTAATGTCCCATATCTAACCACAGTTGTTGGCTATGTACTAGCCAGTCAAGTGTATCTACATATCCAGGAGTCACATAGTCCCTTACTCACCAACCTAGATAGATATTCGGAACCACTCACACTCCCTACCTACTTATGATAATTACCCATATACATAGGGAGTTACCTAATAGGAGACCTTGGAAGTAGGAGGGTTTACAGGATATAAGTTACTTTCCACCTTTGGTAACACAATAGTGACTCATCCACAATTGAGTCACAATATGTTTCCAATCAATACCGGCCGCTGGATCACATAACCCATGCTCAATGCTGATAAGGCAAAGAGAGAACTGAATCAGACATTTCTTGGAGCTGCATTAAGAGCAAACCTAGTGTTGGTAAGGTAGAAGCAACCCAACATTGTCCGACTAAGCATAGCAAGTAAGTTAGATTTCAAATTTATTGTACACATTTTTTTCTTTAGTGATAAGAGAATTATGAAACTCAACTTTAGTTGAAGCTGATATTTTGAATTCTTTTTCAATTAGTTATGAATTTGTGAAGAATTTTGTGAAGGGTTTGAAGTTTACCTCATATTTCTTTAGGGGCTATGCTTCAAGTGACTGGTGGAGGTTTCGGTACTTAGTGGTTCCCTTGCCTCCTTGCAGCCCACCTCATTTGGGTTGTTAGCTGGCATGGACTTCGGTCTTTGCCCCTTGTTTCTTTTTCTCTCCTTTTCTTGGGTGCTTTCTTTTTATAAAGTTTGGCAAGGTTTCATCCTCGTTTGATGGATTGTCAATAGGCGTCTTTGTGAATTGTGAGTGAACTATCTCAAACCCTCAAAAGAAGGCTTTGAAAATGGTTGAAGAAAGATCCTAATACCTTTAAAAGAGAGCTATTAATATGGTCAAACAAAAATCCTAATACTGAGATTGCATGTGCAAGAATTGGGATCTTAAATGGGTTGCAATCAAAAGACATTCATGAGGGGGGAAAAAAAAACAACAACCACCTATAAAAGTCAGGCTAACCATCATCTATAATGCACCTAAACAAATAGATTGTAATCTTAAATCACAAGCTCCAGTCTTATTATCTGGCTTTTAAAATTACCCTAGACTAACATATACCAAGCATTCTCAAACAAGTTGAACAATCATAGGGATGGGAGTAGGGCTCACTACTTAGGATTGATTTAGGATCTGATCAAAGGGCCAAGAGTGAACCAGCACCCACCAGTGCACCATGAAGGATGAATGGTAAATGGTCATAAAACAGTTTTCTGTTGGGTTCCAATTCCCCAGCTAACCATGGTGGGTTAGCTCAGTTTGCTTTTCTTTTCTACCTACCAACTGACGACCCACAAGCAGTTTGTGGGTAGGTGAGTAGAAAAACAGCCCTTACTTATGTATGAACTACAAACCATCTACTTACCTAGTGGTTAACTATTTTCCTACCTATCTAGCTATACATGAGACCTATTTCTTACAGAAGTGGTTACCAAGGTGAAACCAAATATTAACTCCGTTAAGGTTCATCCACGACTGAGTAATAATAGGCATCCAGTGGATGATATGCTGGTGGGTGCTGGTTCACTCTGGCTGAAATGAAGGTTACCCCAATTTACATGCATCTACTTACCTTACGACAACCTATTTTCCTACTGACCTACAGACTCTATATCCCTTTACAGGATAGGATACCAAAGTGAAACCTAACCCCAACTCGGTTAGGGTTCACCCCAACTGAGTCATAACATGCTTCCAACGGATGTTGTGCTGGATGATGTGCTGGTGGCTGCCTACTCAGTTCATCCACAACTGAGTCATAACATGGTTCTAACATGATGTATGGGTTGTTTGCTGTTGGTTCACTCTAGGCCTATTTCTTCCCTATAAAATCCCTATTCCAAAGGATAGTACATAGCACTAAGATATTAATACTTAAACCTTGTGGAACATTCAAGAACTCCATGGCTAAAGGGTAAGGCTGTGGAGCCTAAGCGGTTGGAAATTGAAATCCCAACTGGACCCACCCTTCTCCTCATGCTCTGCGAGGACAGTTTGCCATTCACCCTGGTGGTTAGGGCTGAGGCATTCACCAGTCTAGTTGTGATTAATGGATACAAGTTTGTCCAATATGATTTTATTCATCTTTTGACAATCGTTTTTAATTTGGTTGTTCAATATATATGTTATCTAGTAATGAACATTTATTTTTAAAGTATCTTTTTATAATCAAAAATGATGAAAGGTATTACAAAAATTAATGATATTTGGTACTAAATTTTTCATAAAATATCATCCCAAGTATAAAATTATGAAATTTTTGAAGATTTTTTTTATAAATATTTCATTCACATTAATTTTCAAATAATTAACCTTTTAAAAATTCCATATTTTTGAAGATTAATTATTTAGAGCATGAAATATATTGAGCATATTTAAACCAAAAAAATCATCAAATTTCACCAAAATTGTCACCATCACAATGCACCAAATTTCACTAAAATTGCCACCAAGATAATGGCCCCAAAATTCACCCAAGTTGCACCAAAATTGTTACCAAAGTAGTACACCAGAAATCAACAAATCTGTCAAACCCCAAATGAGTTCCCAAACTCGAAGAAGCACACAGATTTGAACATCCAAGTAAAGAGATACTATGGGTCCCCCTTTGCCCCATACATATAGGTTAGAAGACCATGACTTTGGGCAATGAATATGCGTTTAAAGTGGCGCCATTACAAACACCTTGAGGACCATAATGAGAAATGAACTTCAAAATAATCTCATCCCCCTTGTTCTTTTACTCATAAGAGGCAAGCTTCTTTTAGACTCATATGACACATGTCCTTCATGCACTTGCCTTAAACCATAGGCCAACAAAAATCCCTTTTCACATTACATCTTGGTGAACATATCACAATCTTGAAACATTACATATTTTCCTTCATAAGGGCAAGCTATCCAGAGATCATTAATGTATTATAAACCCAAATGAAAACATAGTCCTTGCCTAAAAGCATGGCTCAATAAAAAAATGTTTTAAACAATGAATCTTGTTGAACAAAATTATTTCATAAAGGCCCAAAAAGTGGCTGATCAAAGGTGCCAGCAAGTAGCCTTTGACAATCAACAACACCTAAAGCCAGTTACTAAATGCCACTAACTCATTTCATAGTGCATGGCTTGAACCACACGCCTTGGGGGATTCCACGGATCATTGTTCATATTGGTGTCTTGGGTAGACTTTGAAGCTTTGAGGTATGTTGGCATCATTGGAAGGGATGATATTGAGGTGTGATGGGTTGTATCTCATATCATATATGTTTATACCAATGTTGGGTGGGTACCCAGATCACCAGGTAGGAACCAACGGTTTCGGGTACATGGAATGTACCTATGTACCCAAACCATGCCCAAATTTCAGAATTGAGCAAGAACCAAAACTGGGTTTGCAGCCCAATTTTGGAACTAGGGGTGGAATCTACCCCTCAGTTCACTTGGTTTTTTTTTATTGGATCCAGGGTTCAATTCCTAAGTGAGGTTGGAACCAAAACTGGATCTAAATTTTTTTTAAATCTGGTTTCAGTTCCAACTGGGTGAGGGCCTAAGGCATGGAGCGAGAAAGCATAGAGTCTTGCTCGTCCTCAGCTTGTTTCTGGTTTATCCTCTTGTTTCTGTTTTTGGACTTTGCACTTCCAATGGAGTGCCTCCCAAGTTCAGCTTTTTATTTCTCCAATGAGCCAATTTGATTGGCCCATCACAAAGAAAAAACTAAAACCAGAACTCTCAAGGCTCCCCTAAATAGAAGATTCTATGGAAAGATGTAGTGCCTCCCCCTTTGGCCCAGCTATATAGGCAAGAAGACTTTCGGCAAAACATATGGGATTAAAGTGAGGTGATATGGGGAACACCTTTGGGGAACACATTGGGAACCTGATGGAAACTCATTGGGAACTTGAAGGGAACATGTTGGGAACAAAGGAAAAATGAAAAATTCCTCACCTCATTGGGACTGTTTGGGTTGCAAACTTGGGGTAGGTTTCTGAGAGCCCAAGTATACAAAAAAATTGATATGAATTAGTGGAAATTTGGGGATTTCTTTGGGCTTTAAAATTGGGTGGAATTGGGGAGTTGTTTGAAGCAAATAGGGGCTGAATTAGGGAGTTTTTGAGGGGGTGTTTTTTTGGGTAGATTTGGGAGCTGTTTAAGATGTAATTGAGGGTGAAATTAGGAGGTGTCCAGGGAAATTTTAAGGCAAATTTTAAGATGCTTTACAGTTGGTTAATTTCAGAAATGACAAGAGATCGTATGACGAAGTGATAGATACAATTGCATGAAACCCTAAACATGAAGACACATGACAATGGAAAAAATGGTTTTGATTTTCAAGAAACCTATTGATGTACTTTATAAATTAGAAGTAGATGCTCCTTTGTATTAGTTTGACATTGTGAAACCTTTGTAATAATCTCTTCTTCTTTTTTGAAATAAAAGTTCAAGTTTTCCTTATTGAAAATTTTGGTGTTTTGGATGTTGGAACCTGAATCAAAAGTTATCCATGCAACCGAAAACCAAAACCAACCTAATTTGAAATTTCAAAAGAACTTAAAACTAAAATTGGTTTCAGTTTTGAAAAATAAAAAATTGGGAACATATTCTTTAAAAAAACGTAGGAACCAAAACCAGAGGTTTCTCCTAGAACCTAGAAACCACCCAGGTTTGCACCTAAGAAGGAAGGCTTATTAAAGCTTCTTTATTTCAATACAAAATGAACTACGAATGATTTTAGATGACAAAAATTATGACATTTAAAATAAATTTAAATCAAATTTCTTGTATTAAAAAAATTTCAATGTATTTTATTTTTAAACTTATCATTTGATGATGGTATTTTTTTTTAAAAAAAATTAGTTTTGACATTATTATGACATATTTTCTGAATCCACAGTTTTCATTTTATTCATGTGACAAGCATAGTACAATCATTTTAAAAGTCCATTATAAATCCATTTTTTTTATAAAATTCATATATATTTCTAAATATGATTCCCATTAAAGTATATTAAAAGATCAATAATTTAAAATTTGATAATTTTAATGCTGAATATGACTTCACATTTTAAGTTCACTTATAATTTTAAAAAGCTATAGCTTTGACAATCCAAATAGTCCCCCTAATTGTGTTTTCACCAAAAAAATTCAAATGTACCTATAATTGTGGTGGTAAAAATTAAGGTTATAAGTTGTAACATATATAATGATGGGTCCAATGAAAGGTTATAGAGCTTTTCCTACAATTCAATAGATATCAATATGGATTGAAAAGAAATATGAAAAGAAAAATATTCAAGTTTATTGAGATTATACATACTTAAATAACTTGATTTAAGTACAAATTTGATAAGTAACTTGATTCACATACTTGAGTGACAATACATTGCCCAAGAATTGGCCATTGACATTTTGATCCACCATTAAACCAATAGGCCTAAAAACAACATTTTTTCTTTTGTTTTGGTTTTGATAAAAAAATTTGTCAAAATGCAAAATTTTGTCAACAATTTTTTTTTTTGATACCCATTGAACTTTGAATTGTAAAATGAAAGAGAAAAGAATGATAAAAAATGGTTATGCAAAGTCTATGGGATTATGTCCCTTGCACCCACTAGTGCAACATCCATTGGAAACCCATTGTGACTCAATGTTGTGGATGAACTACAATTGGTTTACTAAGGTTCCACATTGGTAACCTATCTCATAAATCCTCCTACTTGCCAATCAAGTCGAAACACAATAAAAATAGTGACATAGTGTTTGGACACCCCTTAAAATGGTATCCATGCATATATGAAAAATCACAAAGGGCGCACAATAATGCAAATTGTTGAATTTTCTTTTGGAATAGATTGGATTGCTTGTGAAGTTTCAATTTTAAAATTTTGAAGAAAATCCAAGATCTTTCAAGAATCCTCTAACTACAATTAGAGTTAGAAGATTTGTGTCAAAAGGTATTTTTCTTTTGGTCAAAAGTTTTTTTTCTTATCAAATGCACACCAATAAATTTCAAATTGATGAGCATTTTGATCTTAATACTAATGTTTCATAATTGCCAAGTAGGTTATTTAAAAAAATTGGGTGCCAATTAAGTTATCAATATCAATATATAAAAATTTGAATGTTGATTAGATTATCAATATTAGTTTGATAATAACCATTAGTTATGCATAAAGGTAATTCTTCAAATAAATTATTTACAACAACTTGTTAACATGTCAATTCTACATTGGTTATGGGGGTGTTTTTAATTAAAATCAAAATTATTAATTTTGTTTATCATAAAAATCTTTAGTGTTTTGTGATTGATAACCTACCTAATAACTAGGTCAAATCAATACTTGGCCAATGCTGATTAATACATTAAGAAAAAAAAGGCTCAAAGTTATTGTTTATATGTGCAATGCAAGTTTATTACATTTGGTTCAAAAGCGCTTTTTGCATTCAAAGCCATCTTGGTGCTTTTTTTACAAAAAAATTTCGATTCTATGTGAAAAAAAAATAATAATAATAATATTCATGATATATAATCAAGATGTAATAAAAAAGTATTTATGTCCAACACACAATCATAAATTGGCCGAAATAAAATCTTTAAAAAGGATTCAAAAAGTATCATGTTTGGACATCTTCACCTTACCTAGGTAACTAGTAACTCCCTATATAAAGTAAGTATGATGAGTATGATAGGTGAGTAAATAGGGCACATAAATGGTTACTAGTATGTAAGTAGAAAAGTGGGTAAAGAACTTGGTGACTACTAGGTAGGTACATGCATGTAGATGGTTAGTGTGTAGCTAACCATTGTGGTTGGCTATGGGACAAGAATACAATGAAAACAAATTTTCATGTTCACACATTATCCAACGTGCATGGTGCACTAATGGCTATTTGTTCATTCTAGGCAAACATATGAAGCTATTTTGTGATATTAAACATGTCACATGACAACAAATGCAAAAGAAACATGAACAGGGTATGACTAGTGGCAAAGTTGGGGATGAAATGAAAAGTAAGATGAAAACAATAGAAATATACTTAAAGTAAGGAAGAGATAGGGTTAGTACTCAAGTTTGGTCATAGATAGGGTGAGATTCAAAAAAACCTACAAAAAATACATTAACATTCAATGGGGGGTGAAACTTAGAAAACCCTCAATTTTGATTGTTTCATGAGTTTCATCCTTTCTTTCTTTTTTCTTGAACATTTCCACTACTGTTACATAGATTTTCACTGCTTTTATTTCTGCAACTACTATAATTCCTCTCAAACCTTGTGCATTAAATGCTGATATTCAACATTTCACACTAAGTTTCAGCATTTCATACTGAGATTTAATAAAATTTCCTTACTTTACAAATACCATTAAAAGAGGGGTTAGGGGGTGAAAGTTAGGGTGAAAACAAGGGTGACCTTATGGATATTTTTAATACATAAAGAAAAACAATTAGGAAAAAATGGGTGAAATCATGGTATTTTATACAAAAAAAAGTTCAAGTTTAAAAAGAGACAATTTTTTAGGAAAACACAAGAAAGTAAATTCAATTTTTACTTAAATTTCATTTTAAAACCATGGTGCTTTTCATTGGGTTTGTATTAAGTTGAATACAAAATTTGAAAAATTTTGGAATAACAAAAATAGGAAACAAGTACTTTTGAATTTAATTAGCCAATATGGTGTTTAAAAGCACTTGTTACTTTTAATAGTGAAGAAGTATCTTATTTTTCATCATTTAAATAAAAATATTAAATGTATAATAATTTTACGATGGGTTTTAGTCCTACTTCTTGTTAGCTTGAAACATAGATTGCCAAGGTAATTGAATTGTATACTTTACCATGCTTTGAATGAAATGTCTTTTTTTATTACCCAACTTATAAATGAGTTTTGTGTAAGCCTAATTCATGTGTACATATTGCAAAGGGGAACACGTCCTTGCAATTACTAACAATGTTCAACGTCCTAGTACATCACCATTTGAGACTCTAAAAAGCATAATTCCCATGCATTTGTCCCCCGGGGTTCTAATGGTCATCATCTAACAAGTTCTTCACATATTGTGTTTTTTTGGGTGAAAATTAGTTTTTTGCAATCGGTTGCAAAGCTCCACAAAAATCTATGAAGGAAAAAACTTATTTTCTAGAACAAATTCACAAGACAATGATGGGTTTTGGCAATCCATTTGTTATGACAAAGAATTTCAATGATAAATTGTTGCATATACACAAATCAACTTACATTAAGGTTTCATTAAATGATGAACATCTAAATGTACATTTCATATGCCAACATATTCCCAAGGTCTCCATGTCATTTCATGATTTCGACAATGTTTGGCGGCTAATTGTTAATAACTACTAGGTTGTTGTAGTAAGTACTTAGTGCCTTGGTAGGAGGTAGGTATTGAGTATTAGGTACTAAGAATTATGTAGTCATAGACTCATTAGTGAGCGGTTTCTAAAACCACGTTGGTGGGTAAACAAAAAGTTGGTGACCAAACACTCAAAGGCCAAAACCTTATTAAACTTCAACAACCATTTGAAGCTTGATGTTTTACAATTCTTCAGTGTTGATTCCCAAGTCCCAACTCTCAATGTTTTTTTCTTTTCATCTTGTGTTGCTCAATGTTAATAACTATAATTTACAACTTCAACATTCAAGATTCATCACTCAAGGATGAACATTTAGGTCTAAAATACAACAGGTATGAAGGTCATTGATGAACATTGAACAAAAATTTGAAATATCTTCATTTCGATCACCAAATATGCATTGATCTACCATCTATGTAGTACAAAATGATGACTAGCGGAATTGCACAATGTGGTCTCCTTGAATTAATTATTGTTGGGATGAATGGGTTTGATTGGCAAAACTTTTATGTGAACAAAGCATGGGTTTGATTGGTGAAGCTTGAACATGAATGAGGCCCAAGCTTCATTGGCAAAACTTGAACGTGAATGGGGCCTAGGTTTGATCGTCAAAGCTTGAGCATGAACAAAGCTTGAGTTTGATTAACGAAGCTTAAATGGGGCCTAAGTTTGAGCCTTGAGTTGCAATGTTGGGATTTAGGAATCAGAATTTGATGGTGTTCAATCCTTCAAGGTTGATCATTCCACCTTGAAATGTAAAAGAGTTCTTCAAACCTTGCCTTTTATTTATTTTTCTTCGCATTTTTTTGTGTGTGCATTGCATACTCAACATTGAACCAATGAATTATCCATGCTTATGCTTCAAAAATCAAAATTCAAATTGGTTTAAAATTTGAATTCAAGGTTGTGCATATGATTTTGTCACTTTGGAGTTTGTGTGTGATTTTATCATTCTTTGTGTTAACTTTTGAATGCTGACTGAATTAGAATCTATTGATCCAAATCTAGAAGTTAAAATATTTTTTTAGAATTTAAATTGCATCAAAATTGAAACCTCTTCTCAATTTCAAGTTCAAATATTTTTTGAAAAAATAATCATTGTTCTAAATTCATAACCCAAAGAGGTTAACTCTAGTGCACATGGAAATAAGTGTAATGCTTGCAACTTTAAACACGAACCTAATCCTATTATTATTGAGATCTAAAATAACCTAGAATTTCCTTTTTTTTCCCTTCAAACTTAGAATCCAAACCTTCATGATATTAATGTTGAAATAATAAATGATTAAACTAGGAAAACCCTAAAAAATCATGAATTGATGTAGTGAGGAAGTTCCAAGATGTCTAGTCTATGAAAATGCCATTTGTTAAAGCTATTCTTAATGTAATTAAAAATCAATCAATTGGGAGATGTAAAGTCTACACAAAGATTTAAAAAAAGGGGGGGGGTGTTAGTCCCAAAGTGGGATTCACTTGAAAAACATGTGGGGAAGAAAAAGAATGAAGAAGGTTCCAAGCATGATTTGGATACCCCTTTTGAAACATTAAGGACTCATTCCTAGGATTTTCAAATTCATCTTTTTCTTCATTTTTCCTATGACTTGTCTTAGATTTCCCCTTTTTTTCTCATGTCAAATGAAATATTTTTGTTCCAAATTTTATATAAGCATCTAAAATGTTTACTTTTTTCACTTATAAAAGTAAAAATAGTAAAATTTAACCAAAATGGGCCATGTTCCATCAATGGCCCAAAATTCCTAGAAATTTCATTTTTTGAAACTTTTTTACATTGCAATAGGACATTTGGTATTTGTCATATTCATACATTTTACATACATTAATACCTAAGGTGTTTTTGGTAAGAATCTTGGGCTAAAAAAATTTGTTTACACATTTTTTATAAGTTTTTGATTTTTCTTATGAAACGAAGTCTTGGAGTTTTTTCTAGGACTTGTTAAAAATCCTAAAACTTGTTCAAATTTGACATGCTATGCATATAATAATACCTTAGTAATGTATTTATCCATTAAAAAAAATTCAAACTTTCAATATGAATGTATCATTAAATTACAACAACATATTTAAATGAAGGTGTCCATTGGATATAAAAGGGGATGGTCATTTTTGGTACCCCAACCATGTTTTGACCCATAAAAGGTTAAAGTTATGGATGTCAAGTGTGTACATGTCATCAGGAAAACAAAATTTGTTTCAATGAATTACCCTTTTGTTTTGGAACAAGTTCAAGGTGGATTTAAAGGGCAAAACAAAAGCAAAGTGAATTAATTTGCTTATATATTCATGTGTTTGGCCAAAGGAAAGCCCATGACTAATTACAAAAATTTAAGGCCATTATATGAATTTTTGAAATTGAAAAACATTCCTAGGAAACTTTGGGATGATTCTTTAGGTTGGGAGATTGCAAAACATCTCTATTATCCAATTTTGGCATCCATTAAAGTTGTTATCAAGGGGCCAAGTTTCTGACCTTAACATATGATGAAGTTATTATTTTAAATAATCAAAGTTGGATTTTGTTCATAGATATTGTGTCCAAGACTAGTGGCACATTCTTATTTTGCTTCAAATTGATTGTGTTGCGGAAGGATCCAATGCACAAAACCCTAATGAAGTCATCATGGATACTCTCATGGCTACTATGGTTTAATAAAAGTTGAAGTACCCAAAAGGTTATTGTGTTTTGGTGCAAATGGTGTGAGTACCTTTCAAGGTGTTTGACGTGGAATTATTGTCCACATTCAAGAGTATTATGCTCCTTTGTTGATTGGGATGCATTGTATGGCAAATCAAACTAATCTAACAATCCAAACACTTTTTCATTTATCCATGATGACACAACTATAAGATCTGTTACAATTCCTTTGTTATTTTTTCTACAAATCTGTGAAATGTCATTTGGAGTTTGTAAAATTGGCCCAAATTATGGAAACAAAAGCTTGTTTATTGTTACCTTTTGTTTCCATGATTTGGGCCAATTTAACAAACTCCAAATGACATTTTAGAAATTTGAATGGACTTTTTTAGTTCAAAATTATGGATTGGTCAGTTGACTAGAATGATAAAAAATTGAAAGGTTCATCTTAATTTTTTTTCAAGATTATCTATAATGGTTTAGCATATGAATTAGAATGAAAGAATACATTTTTGTGTGAAAAAATTCCTTAAGAATCATAACCAAATTCTACCTATGAACTTTTGAATGCCTTAAATTAACTTGTATTTTCATAAGTCCATAACATTGTTATTTTTCATTCATTTTCAATTATTCTTCAAAGGTGCATATATTTGAAATCTCTCCTAGATCTTTTATTAATATGAACTTTATTGCTTTTAATACATGGACTTTATTGCCATTTAACAAATGGTACCACAAAAAAATTCAAATTCAACACTAGAATGTGGACTTTTGTGGAATACAATTATTTTTTAAAATGACAATAGATTCAACAATTTTTCCCCAAGCAACAAATAACTTGGATTAGTTGTTTGATGTCCAAGCAATGTTTGGATTGGTTAACATAATGCTTCTTTTGACCACAATTCATTCTTTCATAAAGTTTGCCCAATTACAAAATGTGTATGTTTGTGATTTCACAACTATAGTTTCAATTTGTAAGTTGGATTTGTTTCAATTATATTGTGATTAAATATCTACATTTCAAAGGGATGCATTCAAGTTCTTCAATTGTTTAATGGATTACACTCATGGGACCATCTCAATGAGATGGATCACAAATCTAAGCACTAAAGATAATCACCTTATTTTTTATTTTGGGCATTAACATATATGCGCCAAGTTGAAAGAATAGGCCTTTTGACACATATATTTTGTCATTCCAAAGGTTTATGCAAAGGCTATTGCAAAAGTCAAAATTTCTTATATATCTATTACCAATAACTTAGTAAATGAATTAGGTAGTCAATCTCTTTTAATGAATTAATGGATGTTTTTAACATGGTTTATCCTCAATATTGGTTAGGCTTTAACCCTAAATCAACATTGTAACTACATTTGAATGTTATCAAGGCATTTTATTGTGTGTTCAAAAAGTGTGCCATTTTTATATTATTTTGGCAACTTGTTGTTTGAGGTTGAACTATTGACTTCAAATAATGGTAGTTCATTGATTTAAATTTACAAAATAGGTCTAATGTCATTTTAAGACTAAATCAAAAGGTGATGAAATAATTGTTTTATCTTTTTTTGGGTGATGCATATGTACTTGACATCACCACAATTTATCCCATAAAGTTTGCCCAAAACTCAAAGTTGAATTATCACAACCTAAAAATTAAAGCTTAATTTTCATACATTTCAAAAACTTTATAATTAAAAAATTTGGACATGTTTTAAAAGGAATAGCACCATGGTCTAGGTGTGAGTTCCAATTTTAACAAGAAATGGTTTCACAACCTATATCCATATCTAATTTTAATAAAATTATAAACTCCAAAAACCTAATTTAAGGACCTATTCCATACCCTAAACCTGCCAACATTATTTGAAACACCATTGTTTGGTTTTTTTCAAAGTTTTTTTTGGGTCATTCTCCTTAAACAAAAAGGCTAATGTACACACTTCTTAAGATGTTCAAAGTGATTTTATAAATTATCTAACATAATTTATAACAACATGAATATAAATGGTGTATTGTAATTTATAGTGTGCATGTAATTTCATGTAATTAAATTATTACTTATGTAATTACCTTTAAGGGTTAAGTTTGGTGATTTACTTGGTGGTTGGATTTCATAATTTAATTATGATTTGTTCATAGTTTCAATTAATGTGCATGACTCACACATGAAAATTCATATGGAAAATCTTTGTCACATTAATGTAAATTGAGTCACACAAGTGCAATCACATTAACATGAGCCATAACAAGTGTAATTAATGTTTAATTTTTCACGTTTAAAAATGATAATTTAATTTGGTGTTGAAAATACAAGATTTTTTGGCATAGTATAATTAATAATATATCATTGGAACATGTGAATTAACTTGAAAAATATCCAATGAATAATGAACTTTAAAAAACATTCATTAAACATTCTAATGTGTGTTTTTTAACATTAAAAAGACATATAAATAGACTTCAAATTTTTTTGAAAATTATATATATTTTGATTTTTTTTATATAAACCTTGACATAATAATATAAAAATAATATAGAAAAAAAGTTGAAAATTTTCTTGAAGATTTTAAAAAAAATATCACCCCAAAAATAATTCCAAAAACATGTGCATGTGGTTCATGTTATATGGTTTACACCCACACATGATAATTCATGTGAAAAATCTTTGTGACATTAATATGCATTGACTTGTACATGATAATTCATGCGAAAAATCTTTGTCACATTAATATCCATTGATTCGTACATGATAATTCATGTGAAAAGTCTTTGTCACATTAATATGCATTGACTTGTACATGATAATTCATGCAAAAAATCTTTGTCAGATTAATGTGCATTGATTCACACATGATACTTCATGTGAAAAGATTTTTTCACATTAATGTGCATGTTGAATCACATGGCGAGCCATGTGATATGTAAACTTTAGGAAATTTTTTGTTCAATTCATTTTTGATTAATATAAATGAATGTTTGTAACTTTTGAAATCATTTTCACTTGAGGAGAATAACATGTTGTATGAATGCAAAATTTCATCAAATGGAATTATGAAAAAAATTGAGATTTTAGTTTTCAAAAGTTTTGACATAGTTTATGATTATGTGAAATCTATGGTAAGAAAATGGTGTGAAATAATAGTTACAAATAGAAAATAAAAAGATGAAAAAATATTTGTGTAAATAAAAACATAGATTTTTATAGCTATCTAATAAACATACATAGTTTCGATCCTACACCCACTTGTTGATCTACATGCACGTACTAATTATGAAGTCACTTACCACATTTATATATCTTTCGTTCATGCAATGTCCTAGCCTTGATTGTTTTGGAAATTATTGGAACTCTACAAGTACACATGTGGATGGAAGGCCTGGGTCTTGAGTGCACTGCCCAGCATCCAGATTCTGGAACACTGATCCTGTTACACTTTCCCGCATAGTCTCAACCACAAGGGAAGGAAATAAATGGGGTGGCAGATAGCAATGACAATATGAATATGTTGCACAAATTGATGGTTATGGATATGTTTGGTGATTGTTTGAAGACCTTGGCGCCAGTCCAGTGGAGCCAGGGTGCCCAACATTGGAGTCGAACCAATGACCATATTTAGGCCAATATGCTGGCCAACATCTGCCAAAGTATGATAACCTGGCAAGTGGGCATTCTGTTTTGTGGAATGACCCCCACACCAGGCAGACCCGTGATGCAAGAAATTGTGTTTCATAATTTTGTAATTTCCTGTCATGCTGGCCTGCCTTTTTTTGTTACACGGGGTAATGCATGCCTTGACGGCGGGCATTGGTACACACCCAGGATCTGGGGGTCCAACCTCCATTCACATGGCATCACACGATTACGAGGGAAGTTCCTAGTGCTTTTTTTTGCTGACAAAAAATTATCACCAGATTTTTACTCTTTTTAAAGGGCTGTTATGATTACAAAGGAAAAAAAAGGGGGTTAATCATTTAAAATAGTCTACAAGAGACAGAAAACTGTTTTTTTGGGTGTCGCCAGATTTATGTCTACTGGCTACAGTCTAAAGAAATACTGTGGCCAACCTGGCGAAATATGTCTGAATTTGCCTAGGGATGCTCGCCACCCTGGCTCCATCAGGAATGTTTTTTTTTAACACTGGAGGACACCCTTCACATGCATGACGTTTGGATCATACTTTTGTTGTCGCAACAAAAGTACTACTTGTCAACAACACTCAGAAACATTTAGAAAATCAAACCATTAATAAAAGAAAAAGCACCAATCCAAAAGGGAAAGGCAAAAATTTCGTAAAGAGAAGTCCACCTCCAAAGTTGAGACAACACCCTAACCGAAAGCAAAAGGGAGAAAACAGCACCCACCCTATTACAAATCCTAAGCATAGATTCTAAAACCCTCACCAATCATGTGAAGCAAACTAGTCACCAAAAAATTGTCAATACTTCTCACCTTTTGTGTCAAACCTCAGAAGTTGTTCCATAGATGTGAGGAATTTTCTGGATAGCCATCCTCAGACGAGAAGTTTAATTTATTCTATTCCTTTTCTTGTTCAATTCCAGCTTTTGCGGAGGGAAGGGTGGCCAGGGCAAATAAGCAGTTTAGTCAAAAGGAGTGACTTCAACCCTCCTTGTCGTCAGACATGAACCTTCAACATCTCTATTCCTTAGCTTCTTCAAAAATAAAGCTTTTGGGTCAGGGGTGAAAGAGGCGACATGCCTTGGATGAACCAGTACCTACACTGGTTTGCAGGTCCAAAAATATTGGTTGCTTCTTAATATTGTATACATCCCATTAAAAGATTAAGTTCAGATCATGGTCTTCAAGTGCAAATTTAACATTTCCTTGGTTAAATGTAGTTGCTCCCAGGCCTCATTCGAGAAGGTGAAGGTACCAACGTAGGTACTGGTTCACCCTTGCTGGCTGGCCCAAATATCCTTTGGGGAAGGAATTTATTTCCCACTTGGCACGTGGTAACCCACATGTTGAACCCTTGATTCAAGTTGCAATAGGGTGCAGTCCAAACTTGTTACTTGGGGATATGGATAAGAAGGAAGCCTCCACTCGTTGATTCCACCAGATCATCAGGAGACCAGGACTGTGGGACCTCCATTAGAAGAAAAACCTCCATTAGAGAGGCCTGACTCCATCCTAAGGGA
>Ga0116228_10002108_pt1 | contig 17060 bp, 7 predicted proteins | sample S1TSphfallax_2_FD_89694 | JGI IMG/M metagenome (GOLD analysis project Ga0116228, IMG submission 89694) | Host-associated microbial communities from peat moss isolated from Minnesota, USA - S1T2_Fc - Sphagnum fallax MG | ecosystem: Host-associated > Plants > Peat moss > Unclassified | place: USA... | reverse complement strand
TTAACTTAGTACTAGAGGTACATAACACTATTGTATATAACCTATGTAGATATATTAAGTATAATAATTTAAGTATGTATAAATTTAGGCCATTATTTTTATGACACGTGTCCATGTTGTATAAATTTAGTTGCATGTTATGTACACACAACCGTATGGCCTAAAACATTATACAATACCAAATTTGTAGTTGTAAATATGACCAAGATAGTTGCAAACGACAATTAGTTGCATGCCAGTTGCATAGTGACTGGTTGCAAATGACAAGAAATCTAGTAGTGAGGCCTCGTGGAGAGGCACAAAGTATATTATAAGGGGGGAAGGTGATGGCTTCCCCCAAGTCTGGGCCATGATGAATCTTGTGAGTACGAATTTGCCCATGGTTAATTTTAGCATCAAAAGTGTTCCAATTATGCACTAACCAACTTGTTGTTTAATTTTGTGCATGTTTGTGTGAGTGATTAAGTGTTTGTCATTCTTCTTAATCCCATCCCGAAGCTCTAGCATGCCCTTCTATTCCCAAAGTGCTACAAACCAGGGAGCATGTCCCCAATTCTTTGTTTTTCCGTTGTTTTCACTTTAAACTAACATTTGAATTTATCAAAGAACTTCAGAACGCATCATTGTCAATACATAACTCAAAGATAAATAAATAATTAAAATATTTAAAAATATTTCCATACTTTTGAAAATTTGGTTAAATTACAGTTAATAGCATAAATGTAAAATTAATTTAATTATTATACTAGAAATAATTATTATAAATATGTATTTCCATAGTAACATTAAACTATTTTAGATAATTACTAAATCATTATATTTATTATTCTAAAAACATTATTAGTCAAGTAAATGTTTTTTTTATTGGTAATTAATAACTATAAATACAATAGTCTGTTGAACATTTGTTAATATTTTTTCATTGCCATAATATTATTATAGAAATATTTATCATAAATAAGTAATTTTTTTTTTAAAAATAAAATGTATAATAATTCCTGCAATTATAATCATTACAATAATAATTTTGCTACATTATAATTTTTGCAAAATCTTAATTCAGATCTGAAGTTATAAATTACATATTGTGAATAATTATGTTCAACTAAAAAATAATTAAGAAATTAATACAATTGATTTTTATCTAAAATAATTACAATGAATTTAAAGTAATGTAACATGGATTCCATTAATTGATTTATTTTACTATAAAAATACAAAAATTTATGTTGTAACAATAATTTTTTTGTGTAACTTATAATTAATAATAAAATTATTTTTAATTATTTTTAAAACTGACATATTATGGACAAATAGTTACAAGAAATAAATATTTTAATTTATTATTTAGAATCCATGTAGTTAATGTAATAGCATTAATTATTTAAAGTAAATTATGATTTTTAAGAAAATTAAATAAGAGTTTAATTTATAATTTATAAATAATAATAATAATAAAATTTAGTTACAAATTAATTAGGAATTATTGTAATTTTAAGTTACAAATAAATTAAGTAATTATAATAATTGTACATTGATTTTATTTTACTATAAATTATATATATAATATTAAAATTTAACTAATAAATGGATGAATAATGAGTAATACATACAATTATTTAATGTATATATATTTTTAATATAGTGATTACATAAACTTTGATCATTATTTTATGATTATTATAAAATTTTGAAATAATTTTTTTAGTTATAGGACATAACTTTTCAATTAGGATACGAAATTTTATTATTATTATTAGAACATAAATGTTGTAAATACAATAGTTTTTTATGATTGGAAACTATCATTTTAATAATCTGCAAATTTATTTTGTAATTTTATTTATTCATTTTGAAACAAAATTAATAAATAATAGGTTAAAAAAATATTGTAATTATTTTAAAATTTCAGTAAAATCATTTTTAAAATTTATGACGTAGTAAGAATTATATAGTGTAAGCACATAATTAAATATTTTAGTTACAACTATAAAAATTAAATTGAGTCATTTAATTATAATGGCAATATTTTTTTAAATATTAAAATATATGAATATTAATAATTAAACTGAAATATAAATTATGTGTTTACTATAATTAATGTATAAGTAAAATAATTATTATGATTTTACTATAATGATATAATAATTACAATAATTTTTTAAAAATTATAAATATAAAAATATTTTTTAAAATAGTTTATTTTGGAATATATTTAATTTATCTGAAATTATAAGTAATTTAATGTTATGAAATTATGATAATCACCATAAAAATATTTTGAATACAATTTAAAATATAAATTAAAATTTATGAATTTTAAGTTTAATCATAAATCAAATTATTATTATAATGATGTATATAAACATATGTCGATTACAACTAAGCAATATTTCGATTGTGATTAATGGAACTTTAAATGGTTATTCTTGGATAATAAATCCAACCCATATATAGATGTAAACCAATTTAATCGCATATTAGTTATAAGCTAATCATAGGTGAATCAATTAATGTTAGCACAATCTCACACTAACTGAAGAAGCAAAAATTAAAAAACCAAATAGTCACAAATAGTTGTAAATGTGTTGTTCACATATTGACCTTTTTTTTTCTAGTGTTTTGAACTCATCTACAATGTCATATATATGAAATTTGTGATATGTCACCACCATAACAATTTGAAACGCTATTCCAATTTTATATATATATATATATATATAAGTTGTGGTTTGCTTTTAGGTAATTTGTACATGATGATCTACATTATGGAATAAAACGTAATCCATATATTGAACACATGCATCCATGCTAAAGGCCAATAACTGTTTATATATTGTTGATAAATGAAACATAAATGGATTTGTTACACAAATAATGGCCAATGTTTTGAAAAGTCAATAATAGTTTTCAAATTTATAGACATTCTTACCTTGTTACCTTGAATTTGAAGCCCAAGTTGTAAGCTAATTCTATAGGATTAATATTTCATTTGTGTTTCTAATATGTGCATAATTCATTGGTATTTGTTAGAAATTTTTGCTAAGTAGGAATAATCAAATGAATAGTTTGAAATGAGATGTGAAAACATCATCCCAATAAAAAAAATTTGGAGACAATGGAACAAATATTGAAAGCTTGAAGTAAAAGCCCAAGCTCAATGGAACTTATTATACTACTTCATCCTCAATGTAGCACAAAACAAAACAACTATATCTAGGACACTTTGTTTATACAAGCAACAATGGAATGGTGGAAAAATGACTTGCCATAACCTCTAAATATTATGGCAAGGAACGATTCAATGGTGTAAAGTAATATCCTCCTCCTCGCCTTTCCAATCATTGGAGACAATTAAAAAACCTTGTCTCCTTCATTATGTCCCATGTGAAAGGCTTACTCCATCTTTCATATATCAATCTTGAGAGTAGGCCTAACACTTCACATGGGAACCATCATGCAAAATGGAACATGCATTCTATGCCTTGTGCTTGGCAATGATCTTGTATTTTTCAAGATTTTCCACCATGTTGATCTTGGTTTGGTTTTGGACCACTTGAATTGTTTTGTCAAAGTTTAATCGATCCTCCTCCATTGTAATTGTTGAGAATTGCAATAATGGAAAACCCATTAAGTAACAGAAAAGAACTTGATTATTTTTTATATGAGATGCATGTTAAACTAGAGATGTCCTTGAGGTACCTTTAGTGCCGAGAGTAGCCCGGAGGCATATACATACATTTGAATTACACCTAAATTGGGAATAACTTAATCATCCTTTTTATAGCTTGATTCGAGCCAAGGTACTCTTGGTGTTGAGAATTGCATGTTAAGGAGAAAAACTTAACAAACATGGTAACATTACGAGCCAAAATGCATTCCCTTTTTGAATACATGCATAACCATTTTATATTGAAAAAAGGATTTGAAGACTTTATCCATAGATTATTGAAGGGAAAAAGGTTTCACCTCAAACATCTATTCACAAATAAAGGACAACAAACTTGCTTCTTGGGTATAAAACCAACCCAATGGGAATGCCTTACAAAATATTGGGCTGATGAAAAGACAATTGTCAAAGCATCAACTATGTTTAATGCACAAGGGAATTAAAAAAAAGTGCACAAGTATGTTAGACCTATGGTCAAGCTAGTGCAAAAGTAGCAATGGTAAGGTTGTTGAAATTTTGAAATTTTTGATAAAAGCTAAAGATGACAACCAGCCTTAAAAATAGTCATAATAAAATATATTGATATGCAAATGCCTAGCCAATTGTTTAATCATATAATAACCAATTGTCATGATCATGTGTGGGTGTGGGTACAAAAGAAAACAAAGGCCAAGGATCCTTCTATAACAAAACTTACAATTGCCGGTCTAGAGTCCGAGCAAATTTTGGCAAAGATAGTTAGCAAAACCTTAAGCCTCTAAAACATTTTTTTTGTCATAATTCTTCATCCTTTTTTGGCTTGAATCCTAGCCCTAGAATTTTAAGTAAATTAAAAAAATGTTTTTAGGGCAGATTGTTTTCTTAACCTAGTGGGTAGGGATTTGTTTTCATTTGTTGGGTTTTTTTGGTTGACCTTTTATTTTGTTTTATTTTTTTGTAGGTTGGGACCACATTGTCTTCTTCAGTCACCAATATTGAAACCAACCTACTAGACATTACAATTTCAATGGCCGAAGTGCAAAAAACTTGTAATGAAAACCAAAGATCAATCCAATTCCTTAACTAATTCCACAATTTTGGAGTTCATGTAGCAAACATAGATGATTAGGATGGGCATTGGAAGTTTGCATTTGGATCAACAGGCGGGTGTAGAGGCAACCCAAATGGTGGAAAACAATGATTTGCCCACTTGGACAAATAAGAGTTTGAAAATTTAATTTGATGTTAGTGTGCCACCTAAAGGGGCAGTAGGATTTAGGGTGTGAACCTCTGGTTTTGTAGTTGATGTTGCACCATCTAGAGTTTGGTGCCACATGAACCTCTTCCAATTGTAATGTTTATTTATCAACATGGATATGACTAGGTGAGTAAACACAATGTTGTTCATGTTGGCCTTTTTTTTTGTAGATTTGAATTTAAGGTTTAAGGAAACGTAATTTTTTTGTAAAGGTTTCTCTAACTCATGTTTATTGTAGGTGGTTGACATGATGGCCAACGCTTCCAATCAAGTAGGCAATGTAAGATGCATATCCACTTGCTTTTCATATGGTATGAATGTTGCAACACACATGAATTAATTCAAGGCTATCTTTCAACAACATTTTTGTTGCTGATGGGTAGATGCACAATCAAGTGGTTCATTTTTAGCAGTTTTTACACTCCTTACAAATCCATACAAGATTTTTTTAAATGATTCAAATGGACTTGGTTGTTATTTTTAAAATTATTATTATTCTAATATTTGAATAATATATGTTTAATCCCTTACAAACCTTCCCAAATCTATGTGAAAACTTGTACTTAAAGTTGATGTCATTTTTTAATTTGGAAGTCTTAAAAGAAAAACCCACAAAGTCCATAAAAATAATGCCCCGTCTAAAAATTTCAAAAAAAAAAAATTGGGAAAAAAATATTGAAAAAATAATAATAAAATTACAACTCATATGGACTTATGAAAATATGGTCAAATTTTTAACATTCAAAAGTCCTTAGCTATTAAACGATTAAGGTTTTCAAGGAAAAGATTCATCGTATGAATTTATCATCTTGTACTACATTATATATTGAGTCCCAATAACAAATTTGGAATGTGAATCAATATATTTTTCCTATTTTGTGACGTTCTAATCAAATGACTAATCCAGATGTTTTGACTTCAAAAGTCCATTACTACTAACAAATAATTTTTTTATCAATAAATGACCACATAGTTCTCTTCACAATGAAATTATTAGTTTAAATCCAACTCTCAATTAATAGATTTAAAGATATATTGATCACCATATGCATTTGAATGAAAGGTACCGATGGAAAAAAATTGTTTTGTCACAAAAGTGAGCCGTCGTAATTTGCATCTACCCCAATGTTGCACCATTCATGTGGGTGGAATTTATTTCCTAATGAAAATTGATTTGGGGTTTCATGGTTTCATGATGCACTTACATTATATTGTTAATCCATATAAATCAAAGATCATGTGGTTGCCACAATACCTAGTAAGGTATGTGCAAGTTTAAACACTACTACAAAAGTGGGGTTCAATTTACTAGCCTAAATCATTGTAGGACCTTAAAAGTGAAATAATTTCACTGCATTTTATTGATTTCACCGTGGTGAAAGTTATTTCAATATAATATCACTATGTACACATCATCTTTCATTACTAATTAACATAATTCACTATCGTAATTTACTATAATAAATAAATTTATTTTTATGTTTTAAAAATATTTTATGTATGCTACTTCATGATATACCCTATATTATTTTAAGCTACTTTAATTATTCTAACTTATATATTATATTATTATAGGATATTATAAATTATTGTACCCTAAACTGTTATATGTTATTTTACCTTAAATTATCTTAACTACTTTATTATAAGCTTTTAAATTATTCTAAATTAAATCATTCAACTAATTTAGGCTACACCTTAGGTTATTTTATTTTAAATTAATATATGGTATTTCAAGTTACACTTTAAATTAATCAATGTCATTCTACTTTATGTTACTATAATTATTTCATCTTAAGTCAAATAACTTAAAATATTTTTAAATAAAATATAATGACCTAAGGTAAAAAACAACTTAGAATATAAAATAATAATATCTGAAAAATCATTTTAAATACCCTACAATATAACAACTACCAATAGCCTATGATATTATAACATAAAATACCCAATAATATTTTATAATACAATAATCGCTAATAGTTGTAATATAACATATAATAACCAACAATAATTTATAATACAATAACCATTAATAGCCATTAATAACCACCAATAAACTAACCACCAATGGTTTACAATGAAATAACCATCAATATCCATTAATAAAATAGCCACCAATAGCCATTAATATAATAATCATTAATAACCACCAATATCCAATAATAGAATATTCACCAATAACCATTAATATAATAGTCATTAATAACCACCAATATTCACAATAGAATATTCACCAATAGCCATTAATATGATAGTCATTAATAACCACCAATATCCAGTAATAAAATATTCACCAATAGCCATTAATATAAAAGTCATTAATAACCACCAATGTCCATAATGAAATATTCACCAATAGCCATTCATAATAGCCACCAATAGCCACCAATAGCCACTAATATAATAACCATTAATAACCACTAATAGAATAGGTACTAATAGCCATCAATAACCACCAATAGCCGTAATAAAAAAACAACCAATAACCATATATTAAAATTATTTATGATTGCCAAAAATAATTTAGGGTGAAATAATTTAAATTAATGTAATTATCCATTTATTATTTCACCCTAAATTAATAAATGGAAATGAATGTAATTATTTGCATTATTGAATTTAAAAAAATAATAAAACTCGAATCATTTCATTTAAACAAAATTTCAATAACATATAAATTTTCAAAGTTTATATTTTTGTAATGTTTAAAATAAAATATTTGATAAATAAAATGTAATGTAACATGTTACCACGATAAGTGGGGTGGCTTGATGGTAAGGGTGTTTGCTTCCATTCTAAAGGTCAAGGGGTCAAACCTCGCGAGTGGTGTTGTGTGTGGTCAACAATGGTATCATGACCGAATATTTTTTTATCGAATTTTTATAATAGGTGCCTAGGTTGATTATGTGGCCTATCTACCTAGGCTAGCTTTTTAACCTAGCTTAGGTAGTGACATGTGTCAATAAATCATAGATTTAAAAAATCATGAAATTATCAATATATTATATATTAAATAATTCAATTTTAATTGATTTCCATGTTGGTTAGTTAATTAACTAGTAAATGAATGGTTTGGTAAATTTATATTTTACTTTAGAATAACCTTATTTCACTAGGCACTAGTGAAACAATTTTCTGTAGCAACTGGTCCCTGTTCACTAGGGGGTTAAACAATTTCACTAGGTAAAAATGTCCAAATTCACTCAAAATCTAATGAAACCCAGAGTGGATTAAGACGCATTTTGTAGTAATGGAAGTTGTATTATTGGTTTTTATTTGTAGGTTTGTATGGGCTCATGGCGGAGTCATGATTTATTAGGGAGCTAAAGTTGTCATAATTTAAACTTTCCTACAATTGATGTAGGTGAGTGGGGTGGAAGATCAAATGCCAAGTTAGGTAACATACCATTGTTTGGCCGGTATGAATTTTTTATCCATTATATTATGTATCAAATCAATTGTTAATTGTGGCAATGAGTATTGGTAACATTGTGTTGATTTTATTTGGTAGGTTCATGAAGCTTCAATAACTCACCCAATTCATACAACAGAGACCACAAAACAAGATACAACTATGGTATGCCATGGTTTTTCTTATTGATCCAACATGATGACAATAATAATTAGGGTTTGGTGAATTCCTTTGTTATTGTAGTGATGCTTATGTTATTGCAGGGTTTAATTGGGGCTTGGGGCCTATATGGGTGGCACATGTCAAGAAGTTGAAGAAAATAGCTAGAGGAAAACTTTGAGTTATTTATTCTCAAGGGAATAACAAGCAATTCTACCATCAACAATAGATGTCTATGACACAAAAAGGGTGATTTATTTTGTTGTAGGTCTTTATGCGGTACATTGCAATGTTGGTTTCACATTCATATACATGAAGGAAGGTATTTTATCCATGTGCATTGATACTCATTTTCTTAATTCCAAGTTTTGTAGTTTGGTATAGATGACTTGGTGTTCCTAATGAACAAGAGGCAAATTGCAAGTAATGCAATAATTTATGGGCTACTAAGGATAGATATGTATCTTGGGGTTCAAATAAGGCAAGGTGTGTATAAGGTGGAAGTGACGTTACCTTTCCCTAATCATCATGATGACCCGCCATAAGAGTTTTTAATGCAAATGAAAAATCAATTTACATTGTGGGCGGCTGTAAACATGTGTAAAGCTAAGTTTTTTTCTCATGTATTAAAGGTGTTGTAGTGAATTTGTAAACAATCATAGGAATGATTTGTTGTATTAACATGGTTAAGGTGAATGCAATGCAAAAGTATTTTGTCATTTCATCAACATATGTTCATTGCATTGCCAATTATAGGTTTTGGATTCAATTATGTACTAGTTTTGTCCTAGACTTTGTAACTACTATAATGGTAGGTAATGTAACATGCGACTTGTATATCACACTTGTAATTGTATTTGTATTATGCTCTTCCACTAGTGTAATTGCAAGTGATGTAACAGGTGACTTGACAAGCCACGAAAGTATTGTAGTATGTGACTTGTAAAATCACATTTGTAGTTGTGTTAGTGATTACATATGGAACTTACATAGTTACATGCATGATTAACTTTTCCACCTAGCAACTAGAATATCCACCTTTAAAAATTATATCCAAAATTAATTTGCTTAATATCCATGTCAACTTATCATATTTTGCCATGTATTTGTATCCAATTTGTCGCCATTGTAGTCTTTGCAAATCACATGTTGCCACATGTTAGCAATAACATCTATACCATTTGCAAATCATTCATTTTTGTGACTAATGAAATAAACTACCACATGTCCATGTCCAATTTGCAATTTTATTTATTTATAACTTGTTTGAAAATACAAAAAAATCACCACGTGTCATCAAATTAAACCATAATTATGTCATGTTAAATTAAATTAAAAACATATCCCTTATGCCATGTGTATGTCATCCATTACATTGCATTGCATCTAACAAACTCCCTTTGTCCACATGTCATCACCGCCTATGAATCTATATGTACACATGGCTTGATCTAAAATGTTTGTTTGCAACTTATGACTACACATTTTATAGTTGCAAAATTAGTTGTAATGGCAAAATGCCATGTAGGCATGGAATATAGTCCATGTCACTAGATGATGAACCAATTGTAGTCACAAAAGTTTTGTGACTACCAATGCAACTTATTGACATGTGAGATCATTTGTAACTATAAATTTATTCTACTTGTCCAAGGCAACTATGCCAAATTGTAGTCACATGCATCCAATATGACTAAATGTAGTCATAAAGTTAGTTGTTAATTACCAAATTTCTTATAATGGTACAAGGTGAATCCAAAGGTGTGAATAACCATCCAACATGCCATGCACACACATTAATGAGGCCTTCGTAGAATTGAATTCCACCTAAAAAATGTTACCAAAGGCAACCATAGATTGTTTGCAGATGGTGCATATGAATTGTTGGAAGTAATGTGTTTTGGACTTGTTGACTTAATAAAATGAAGTTTTATCAAGGAATCATGATGTCATAGTGTTTGAAATTTTAATAATAATGGGGTTTTTATTGAACACAATTAAAAATTCACAAGTTTGGGTTCACTTGCATTGGTATTGCAATTCTCCTTGTGCACATGTTAAAGACATAAGTAGTAGCATACATCCCATCATGTCATTGTCCCAAACTATTTACTTGCCAATATTTTGATGTGTTGGAGGATCCATGTATCCATGTCAAGATACAAGATGTTCCAATAGAAGGTCATAAAATAAATATTCATTTGATACATTGTATTTTGATCCAAATGGAAGCATTTGAATCCATTTTTCACTTTTCAATGTCAAAATTTTGGTAAAATATAGTCAAAATATACAAAGTTAGATTAAGTGTAAAAGTTTTTAAATTTTCCCAATGTTTTTGGTATAAAAATAAATATTTGGCTCAAAAAACATTAAAGAATTGTTTTTTCTATTGCCACAGTCAGGTCACTAATTGTTACATGTTTATTGAAATCTTTGACAACCAAAATAAATTTGGTCATCAACGGATTATGATAATCAAAATAGGTTCATTCATTGGCGCCCTATGGTGATTGAATGTCATTTTGGTCATCACAAGGTTTAGGGTGACCAAATGATGTGAGTTTTGATCGCCTTACACCCTACCATGAATAGTTGAATTTGGGCTATGACTAATGTTGACCTTACATTGACCTAGGTGGACCTTATTATGATGTGATATTGGGAAACATTAATAAATATACACATTGCATTTTGACAAACATCCGGATGTTGTGACAACATTAACTTCAATAACGGTGTTTGGAATCCAACTTGACGTTGCGACATTTAAGGAATGTAGCATTTCAGCAATGAATAAGTGTTAGATGTCTTTTGTCTAAACCATTTGTTGTTAAACCTTAAAAAACTAGGAAGATGTTTTTTCTTTCTCATTCTAATTTTGTAATCTTCCTTTTTTTTTCTCTTTTACAATAGTCTCATTTCCAAAAATTTCATTATTTTTTTTTATTGAAAACATTTAATTTTGGGATAAGACTTCTTGGGAGGAAATAGAGAATATTAAACTTGTTCTACGTATTGGAATTATAATATTGATAGCAACAATGAGAAAAATTATAAGGCAAGTGAATGTTGATTAACTTAGGAAGAAAAAAACACTTGTGAAGGAAAAGAGGAAAAGAAAAATGCTTTTGGTTCTTTTGCTTTTAAGGGAAACATGCATATGAAAATGTTAGATATTTTATGGGTGCAAGAAATGGGAGTTGTAAGAATCACGGGGCCATAATTGTGATTGATTGGTCAAGTTTTTTTCATGATTTTATCGAAATTTTGGTTATTTACAATAACAATCTAGTGAAAAAAATAGTATAAAATGTGGAGATTGTCCTTACCAAAGATAGTTGAGCTTGCCTTCTTAACTTATTGTGGTTTGTAGTGAAGACCTATGAGTCAAATCAATGAAAAACTATTAATCAAATGTTTGGAACTTGCTAGGAAAGATTATTCTTACAATGAGAAGGAATGTTTGAGTTATATTTCTTAAACATGCTCTTATGTGCATTGTTGTGCTAATGCAAGTTTTGTGGATAAAATGCAAAGCCATTATTACAAAATTATGTGATAAATTTTCCACACAAAAAAAGGAATTTCATTTTAACTAGGTGGTTGTGTTGCAAGATATTACATATATCAAGAAAAATATTCATAATGGCCAATACAAAAATTGCGAATTCAACCCAACACAAGTGGTTGAAATGTTCTTTTGACATTAGTTTCTCATCAACGACCATTAATTTGATGGATTAATTCAATGAAGACTCTATTAATGACAACAATGAAATTATATTAGAAGCAAAGACATTTCAGTGGCATTTTCCATTTGCATTCAACAAGGAGGAATTGCAAAATGTTAAAACTTAAGGTGAAGGAACATAAGAAGAGTTCCATACACTTAAAGGGAGCAGGAAGATGTACTGACATAATTTCCTATTCAAGGTGTAGAGGAGGGTTCTTTAATTATGAAGGTGAGGTTTTTTTCAATCCCAAGGGAACTAATGACTCGATATAATCTCCAATTTGCAAACATGGAATTTGCACCTATGTAACCAAGATAGGATTCTTTAAAAAGCTTTGATAGATAAGGATAAGCATGGTAGTTTGGAACACAAGAAGGCAAGAACTAGAAGCCCTAGAACCTAGGATGTAATAGTTATGGCATTCCATTTATCAAACACCTTGTTACACCAAATTTGACAATAGATATTAATCTTTCAAGCATTCAATAATAACAACTAGTAGGAACAATTTGAGATTCAATATCTTAAAATTGAAGTCAAAAACATATAAATGATTCCACCTAGGTCATCAATAAGAATCACCACCCTTGTTATTGGCATTTAAAAAAATATTTTTCCCATTTTTCTTCCTCCATCCCAAACCATCCTCTAGGCTTCTACTTTGGTAACCATAAATAATAATAATCAAATATCAAAAGTCTTGTATTAACAAACATCAAAGGACAATCTTAGGTCAAACTCATTTGAAAAGTAGGGTAGTTAGTAGATTCATAAATGTGTATCATGCAATTTTAAGCAATTAGGATGTTAAGTCCCACACTAGGCAAGTTGCCAATTAACAAGTTATCAAACTATAGAAAAAGGTGTTCAAGATATAGAAAGAATTGGATGAAGTACATTCACAAGCTTTGCATGTTAAGGTTGAGGTGGAAAATCAACATCTTTAGAAGATGTTTGTGGAGGTGTTGGAAGGTGAAAATGAATGCTTTAAAACATGAGGTGTTGAACACCAAACACGACATAAGTTGGAAAATCACAGAATACAATAAGGGAAATTGAAGGATATGCATTAAATTGTCAAATCCTTGGGACAACAATTTGACACTTGGAGGTCAATGCACACAAATGGACCAATTTAGTTAAAATGGTTATCAAAACCACTATAATAACTTGTGCGGTAAATTGAAAAAAACTAAATAATCAGTAACCTAACTAAATTGTCAATTGGATGAATCCACCAACAAATTTGATAATGATGTCATATGAGCCATTGCTAAGCTAGAAAGGTTGAAATTGTGAGTTCAAAAGGACAATTGTAACAACAATTTTAGTTGCAAGAAACTTGTGTTGCTTTAAGAAATTTTAATCAAAATTAAATCAACTACATGTTTACAATGAATTGGTGAAAGATCACATTCTGCTCGAATGTAAGTTGGTACTAATCAAGGAGGGGAAGAAAAATAAAGGTGAAACATATAAAGAGTGTTGGACAAGCTTGAATGCCAAGATAGAACAATTCATTACCCAAGCCTTTGAAACATATCAACAAAATGAATGATTCTATGAACTCACATCATTTCCTATTGAATAATTTTTCACAAATTAAAGGTTGATTTGCTTGAATCAAATTTTGACAACACCATTGAGGAAGTTAATAATGCATCAACTAGGAATTAGTGTAGTTTGTAACAAGAGGGAAAAACTTTGACTTACAAGTCATTTTTGAGGAGTTTATTGAACTAATAGTCTAGGGTTTGATTGAGGCACCTCCTAATCAACTAATAATTTAGAAAGTTGCCATCACCCAAACAATCCTTGCTAAAATAATATTAACAAATTTTTAGCCTTAATTGGCAAAGTGGTTATTGAAGTAAGCATTAAAGATATAATAGTAGTAAAATCTCTCACTCGAGGATTAGTTATTCACCCCCTTAAGTAGGAATTATGATGGTGTAATTCCAAATAATGTTAAAGGCCAAGAAGAATTTTTAAAATTCAAAATTTTGTGCCTTTGGTAGTCATTGGCCTACCAAATTGGCAATATTTTGAAAAGTTAGACTTGACATAATACAATAGTTGTAGCACAATGACTCTTAAAGAGTCATTGATGAGATCAACATGGGGTATCAATTATTTTCAAGGTCAACACTATCCTTGTGGTTCATTCCTTTGTAAGTTCTTCAAAGAGTTGAACACCACATTTCAAAGACTATTTGAGACAACTTGGATGGTTGCTTTTGATTTCTATCAAATTTATACTATTTAGTCCTACACTAAAGAAAACATAAACAAAATTCATAATTGTTTTTTGTAATATTATAGTTTATGTGCAAAAGTTGATTATTTTATATATTCCAATTTCCTTTATACCAAATTAATTTAGTAGAGACCAATTGAAGCATGCATCTTAAAAAATAAAATTGAAATTGTCTAACTTATAGACTACAAGTTTTTATTTTCTTTCCTTTTACATAATATTTGCATACAGTCTAGCACAAGTAGGTAGGTATTTAGGTCTAGGTTTAAAACTTTTGCAACAAAATCTTATTTTATTAAGTTTAACATTTTGGGTGGAGCCTATGTAATTAGTTCTTCTCATATGGCAATTGAAAAAATTGCATGATTTTATTACACCAAACTAACCTACTTATAATATAGTTTGTAAACTTGAAAGGAAAGACGAACAACATGGGATAAAATTTTAGTTGTAGCATAATCACATAGTTATAACCTAGTTGAAACTATTCCCTAGCACATATTATTAGATAGCCTTTAAATGATTATTTAAATAGCCTATCAGGTAATTAGTGTGTTTGTAGGTATGTATGTAAATACCTAATAAGTTGGTAGGAGGCACATAGTAGGTAGGTATTTATTAAATATGTATGTAGTTAATAAAGAATAAATATTTTCTAAGTAGGTAGGTAGGTATACAGGTATAGGTATGTATATATTTAATCAAATAATTTATATGTGTAGCTACTAAGTAACATATGTAATTTATGCAATTATAATGTGATTATCTTGGTTACATGTGCAACTAAACATATATACAATGTTGTAAAACATACAAAGACATCATGGAAAATCAACTATTTTAAAGCTAAAATAGATCATAGTCACAACTTAGTTGAAAAGAAGATCAAAATTGATTCAAATTCAAAAAGTAGTCACATGTAGGTAACCATTCATAATCTTAGGCAACATATAATCACACATAGTTGCACATGGAATGGTGTAAATGAAAAGATTTTTACTAATGGAATAGGTTTTAAAAAAAAATCAAGTCCAAGAACTACAAAAATTCACCCAAAAAAATCATTAATCCATTATTACAAAATGCATCTTAGTTCACTCTGGGTTTCACTAGATTTTGAGTGAATTTGGACATTTTTACCTACTGAAATTGTTTAACCCCCTATTGAACGGGGATTAATTGCTATGGACAATTGTTTCACTAATACCTAATGAAACAATGTTACTCTCAAGTGAAATACAAATTTATCAAACCATTCACTTGTTAGTTAATTAACTAACCAACATGGAAATCAATTAAAATTTAATTATTTAATATATAATATTATTGATAATTTCATGATTTTTTAACTTATGATTTATTGACATGTGTCACTACTTCGGCTAGGTTAAAAACTTAGCTTAGTTAGATATGTAGGCCACATAATCAACCTAAACACTTATTATAAGAATTTGATAATAGAATATTCGATCAACATACCATTGTTGACCACACACAACACCACTTGTGAGGTTTGATCCTTTGACCTTTGAAATGGAGGTAAACACCCTTACCATCAAGCCATCAAACTTGTTGTGGTAACATGTTACATTACATTCTATTTATCAAATATTTCATTTTAAACATTATAAAAACATAAACATTGAAAATTCATATGTTATTAAGATTTTATTCAAATGAAATGATTCGAGTTTATTTTTTAAAAAAAAATTCAATAATGTACATAATTACATTTATTTTATTTTGAAAGTTTAAAATCATTTGAACAAAAAAAAATTGAATATCATTTCAATGATCATTTTTTTAAGGAAAAAAAAAGTTTAATAAATGGATAATTTTTTTGTTAATATAATAATACTACCTATGTTAAGCTATTTTTCAATTATTATATGATTTTTTTTATTAATTAAAATTATCTCACCTTACATTATTTATAGCTATTTATGGCTATTCTCAAAGTTTTTGGTTATTTTTTGTTATTTCACCCTATTCTAAGTCACTTTTGGCTATTTTAACTTATTTCACCTTAAGTTACTTTTGTCTATTATAAATTATTTCACCCTAGATTTTTTTGACAATCCTAAACAATTTTAATATATGGCTATTGGTTGTTATTTTATAAGGGCTATTAGTGGTTATTAATGACTATTAGTACCTATTCTATTGGTGGCTATTAATGTCTATTAGTGGTGATTCCATTAATAGTTATTGGTGTTTATTTTATTAATGGTCATTAGTAATTATTTTATTGGTGGCTATTGGTGGTTATTCTATTAATGGCTATTGGTCCCTATTCTATCAATGGTTATTAATGACACACTCCCAACTCCTTGAGGGATTCAAATGTGAGTCCCAAATAGAAAACAACGAAAGAATAAAAAGTCGGGGCACGCTCCTTGGCTCACAGCACTTTGGAAGGGTAGAGGGGCGTGTTGAAGCTCCGGGATGGGACTAGGAAGAGTTGACAAGCTTTATCTACTCACACAGACTTACACAAAACCAACGCAAGGTGGTTAGTGCATAGTTGGAGCACCTTTGGTGTTAGGACGAGCCATGGGCAACATGGACACACCAAACTCACCATG
>Ga0116228_10002106_pt1 | contig 17065 bp, 16 predicted proteins | sample S1TSphfallax_2_FD_89694 | JGI IMG/M metagenome (GOLD analysis project Ga0116228, IMG submission 89694) | Host-associated microbial communities from peat moss isolated from Minnesota, USA - S1T2_Fc - Sphagnum fallax MG | ecosystem: Host-associated > Plants > Peat moss > Unclassified | place... | reverse complement strand
TTTGTGTTTTTGTTGTGGGGCCCCTTTCTTCTTTCTTCTTCTCTTCCCCCCCCCTTCTTTCTTTTTTTTTTTCCCCCCACACCCCCCCCCCCCCCCCCCCCGCCCCTCAAAGCCAAGGGTTCCATGCCCTTGCCTAAGTTGGCTACCCATCCATATTCATAAATAAATAAGGTGATTGCTTCCCACCAAAAGCCTTTACAAAACAATCTTGATGCACTTGTATTTTACTTTTCCCCTCATTATAGTGCTTCATCCCAATACTATCCATCTATGTTCTCAATAAATTAAGCAAGTAGTGGGCCATGAAATTGTATTGGATATCAATGTTATCATTATCTATCAAACAAAAATATATTTTTTTTCATGTTGTTTTTCCAAAAGGTTCGTAGCTTTAGGAGAGGAGTAAATAAAATATAAAAATATTGCAATTAGCAACTTGGAGATCAATTCCTCTAGTCTAGCCATAAATGTTTTCCAATATTAGTGTAAACAACTAAATGATGATCTACAAAAATCCCTCCCCCCCCCCCAAGCTTGGAGTATGAAAGGCTTAGAATTTCATCTTTATATAGCTTAATTTCACGATAATCATCATTCTCATGTCCATGTCAATTTCATCCGCAACATGGTCAATTGCCCCATGCATATGTGAACACAATTCTATTTATGATCAAGTGTTTTCTAATAGTTAGTTTTATCCATAACTCCAATCGTGTGTTCAATAAATTTCATCCATGAACATAGTTTTATCCATGCAAAATATAATTCATCAAACCAACTCTACCACACATTTATCCAACATACAAAATTGATTGATGTTGTCACATTTCATCCAAATATATGGATGGAGGATGCACCATTTTTGGTCAAAATGCATCATATATTTGGTAAATATTGAGGTCTTATTTTCATTCATCCCTATTGTCAACTTTGGTTTCATCAACAACCTTTCTTTCTTTCTTTTTTCCATTTACACCTATGCCTTTTCCCTCCAATATTTTGTTTATTATTTCCTAGCATTTTCCCTATGCCCCTACCCTTAGGATAGACTGGCCCATCACCAATCCGATACTCATGACCAAACACCTATTTAATATGTTCTAAAGTTGGCATTCATTTTGGTTTATGTTAGTTTCTATTCAAATGAACACTCGTAATCAAACATTTAACCAAAATTTGTCAATTATGAAATTTTAAGAAATTTTAATGCTTTTGGATAATTTATTGTTTAGAAATAAATGGTAGGAATGCACCATTAAAATGTGAGCACTTTGGATCATGCACATGACTACTTACTTATGTGTAATTTTGTGTTCAGTAATATGCGTCCAAGGTAACATTCAAAAACAATGAGATGACTATGAATTGGAAGTTTTATGCACAAAAAACTTGAAGAGTGTGTAGGAATTAATCCTTGGCTGAACAAAGAACAACAAAAAGACCCCACATAGGAAACAACTCAATTAATACAACTCAAACATTGGATACTATTACACCATCAAAAACCAAGTAAGTCCATTAAAGATTTTCCCTTCACAATTGATACAATGGATTCCCACCAAAAACAAGCAAGCAAAAGGGAAGATCATATTTCATATGGTTTTCCACTTTTAGAGTAAAGGGTATGGTTTTAAACTAAATATGTCACAAGAAGTAAGAAGTTTGTTGCAGAAGTTTGAAAGTTTTATAAAGAGATTACAAAGTGAAATCAATTAGGGATTAGATGGTGAATCAATTGCATCTAAGATCAAAGAGGTAAAAGTGACGAGAGACGAGGAGGTAGAAGTAGTTCTTCCAACATTTGAAATAAAAGAAGAGGTAGAAATAATGATTCCACCATTTGCAATCAAACTATAATAGGTTGAAGGGGATGAAGTAGTGTAGAAAAAGGCAAAATTGAATAACATATGAAAGCTAATGCAGGTCTACACAAACAAGTATTCAAACTACATCTATTATCATTGGGTTTAACAATTATTACCCCTAAAAGGTTCATGTCATTCTAATACTGCCATTGGTTGCATATTTCCTAGTCTTCTAGCATGACAAACTTGGAAATATATTCCCATTGCTTGCACATCAACAATCGATGTGACATTAGACTAGAAAAACTTTGCTACATTTTATGAACTAATTATTTCTTGTGAGGAGGTCGAAAGTTATGCCATTGAACATTATTCAGATCTAACATGTTTTTTGGAATATTATTTTTCATACATGAAACATAGGTTTGTACCTCTTGTAAGACTTGAGCGAATGCCACCAAATGTTTGGAGTTAGGACTAGGAGGAACAAGGTTAAGGTGAATTCACCAATGCGATGAGAGTCCTTGTAGCAATGTACCAAGGGTGCACCACTAACAAATTGCACTCCATCACATTTTAATGTGTTAAAAAGGTGGTGCAATAAAGTTTCAAATACCAATTGTGAAGACCAAATGAATTAGCATCTCCAACCTACCACCCCAACAACATAGCAAGGTCAGTAGCAATACTAGTCATTAATGTAATGCAACAATAATGCCATCTTGTCACAACAATAATACAAGGTTGAGGTAGAGGTAATAAACAAGTTGATACCTCAAAGTGGGCCAAATGGATGAACCAACAACTAAAAGATGCCATGGACGTTGTGGAGAAGTGAGACAAATTTGTAAGGAAGGTTGTAAAATATTGGAACACCATTGACCTCATTTCAGATCACCTGAATGGTAGAACTAGATGCAGGAAAATTAGCCCCCAAGGCATGTTAGCAAAATAAGAAGATGAAGCATTGGTTACTTGGGTTCTAAACATGCAAAAGGCTAGATTATTTATCAACCTTCAACAATTAAAAATGAAAGTTGCAAAAATCACCCAAACCAAACCAACCCCATTTCGAAATGTTGTTCTAGGAGATACCTAAATGGTTCTAGTTCAAAAAAAGGCATCTAGAAATTAACATATGTCTTGTTGAAGGGTTAAAGGTTTTAGGGCAAGAGGGTTAGTTAGTCAAACATGCCATACCGTTTATTGTAATTTAGAAAAACTATACACACAACACAAATATCAATCATATCAAATTTGGAATTCAAATGAAACATGTGTTCAAGCAAGGCGATAATCTAGTGTTAAAGTTTTCATTAAACAAAACTCACAAGACGTTTATACCACCAAACCCAATTCACAAGAGTGGTTGAATGTACATTGTGTTGTTAATGAAGCATGTGCAACCCTTCCTACCTTTTACATTTTAAGGGGTTCAAGGATTTTGAAAAGACTACATAAAGTTTTGTAGACCATGAACATGCATGGCAATGTAGAAAAATCCTTGGATGATAGTTTACCTCTTCAAGCAATGGCTTACTTTTTTTTGAAGATTTGTTCTAGGGCGGAGTTTCAAGAAAACAAACATCTCTTGATCCTTGATGGGCATGGGTCACATGTCATTATTCAAGCACTTGAACAAGTAACAAAACTTGGATTGGACATGATGACTTTACCTTCACATATGTCACATGCACAATAGACAAATTAGACATCACTTGTTTCAAACCCTTTAAGAATGCTTTTAAAAAAAAAAAATCGACAATGGCAAGAAACTACTATCTTGAACTTGACAAGGTCACAAGGCTAAATGGGTGGACAACGTGTTGTTACAATCCTTGAAACAAGAAATAATAAAATCAAGGTTCAAGGTTTGTGAAATTTGGTCATTGAATCCTATAGCTATAGTTGGAAAATTTGGTCCTAACAAAGTGTTCACTACAACAGAAAAAGAAATAATAGAAAATGCATACCAATTAGATGCGGCAAAAAATTCCAGCAACAACGAAGATGAGGCTGAGTTGCCACTAATTTGTTGAACATTACAAGTATTTTTCAAGTAGTTCCTCCACCTATTTCTACCACATCAATAAGCTCTTCTAAACTATATCCTCGTTTATGTTAGGTGAAAAAATAATTAGTAATAGATAGAAGCAACAAATGTTGAAGGGATAATTTTGATTAATATTTTATAATAAATGTAAGGAATCAAAGAAAATACCTACCAAAGTAGCAAAATGGTTTATTAAGTTATCTATCGAAATTACCTACCAAAATATTAAATGGATTATTGGGCTTCACATTTTTGGCAATTTTAGAAGTCAAATCAACTCTATTTAAGGCGCTTAATATGGTGTTGGAAAGATCTTTCCAAGGGCTATAACATAGACCCTTCAAACGTTCAAATTGGAGTTCATTTGAGAAACTTATGATTCTTTGAATCTATTCAAAACCCAATGATGAAAATAACTGATAAGGTAATTATAATTATTTCTGGTTACTTTAAGGACGATTAGCAGCAATGAAGGGGGTTCTTTTTGGGAAGAGTTCTTAAGGAGACTTGGAGGTGTGTGAATGGTAGGAGAATGAATATATTTTTAAAAACTACAAGTTGTAATTTCATTGGGAGAATGGATTTTCATTAATGAAGAACTTACACTCTAAATTAATATTAGTACGAGTGGTTTTATGCATTTTTCCCCTTGTATTTTGTTGCTATAAAGTTGTTGTATTGCTAAATATGTGTTGTTTATGTCAAAATTGCAGATTGTACTGATTTTGGAATGTTAAATATGTTGTTTCCTTAAATAGCTTCATTAAAATCTCATCATCTTTCTATCTTAAAAGGTTTAAGAGTCCAAGTTGTTGCTTTTACATGGTATTTGTAATGACGGCGTTGGACAAGATCCCAATGAACAATGCCATGTTAACTTAATTAATTAATATTTGCTAACAATTTTTGTATGTGGAAATGCCACTCAATCCTCCCACCCCAACAAATAATCAACAAGATGAGCTAGTGGTGAATTTTGAAAATTCCAACCCTAAATTAGATGGCTTAACTATTCCAAGGCAGACCCAAGGAATTGCAAAATTCATTAATTCATTATCCCTACCAAGATTGCCAATAAAGCATGGGAAATAGCCATTAGTGGACTATTTTAGTTCACATGTGGTCACATGAGACCAATACCTAGTAATGTTGAGATAAAAAAAACATTGGAGAAAAAAAATTGCTGATAAAATCAACGAGCAAAAAACTTTTTAAAAAAAGAAGAAAAGAGATCAAGATGGGTTGAACATACACTTACCCCATCAAAGAAAGCAACTCAAAGGAATGTTGAAAAATAAGATAAAACTAGGTTCAACAATGCATGGTATGTTATAATAATTACGGTTACTAGTGAACAATTCCACAACAATTTCAAGGCAAGGTTTAGGGCCCATCTTTTGGGGTATAAAGGATTTGGCTTTAAAGTTACATTTTAATAACAAAAAACAGCCAGAGAATAAAGAAAGAGAAAAATGGAACTTGATGGACATTTCTATACCAAGTTACAACCTTCCACTCAATATCAATGAAGAGTATGAGTCTAAAGTGGGTTTTGATGGCACAGGGGGAAGAAAGAGAGATCCAAAAATGGCATAAAAGGTTTCAATGTGATGGTGCTGACTACATGGATGGGTTTGACATGTTGATACTTAGCCAAACACATGGTGGGGATTTGTATTTAATCCTCCATACACAATACCTAATGTCTAATATACTAGGAACATAGTTCCACATGTGGCGCATTTTTGCATCCCCCTCACCAAATAAACAACATCACTTGGTAAGTTAGCAATTCTTCAATTCTCTGTTAATAATTCCACCATTCTTTTCCCTAGGCTTCAAGTTGTTGAATAAGAGTAAAAGGGAAGGCAATATGTAGTGGCAAAGAATGAATGCAAGCATGCCTACATCCTAGTTGAAGAAGAATGGGGAGGGAGTGGAGGGCACATGCATCAACAAAAAGGGAAACAAATGATGGTCCAATGCAGTTGTGGCTAATGGAGATGCCACTATATTCAAGTTGATTAATCAAAAAAAGAAAGGTCATTCAAGTCCTTGGCCTTTAATCAAAATGTACATATCCATTAAAGACATGCAAATTGTAACCAAATGGTGTTGAACTGGTGCATTTTGTTCCATTTGTCTTCCCATGACATAATTTACATTCATGCAAGTCACTTTTGCATATGAATCACTCCCCTCCCTCCCCCACTGCTCTTTTTACCAACTACCATTCAACCAAATTCTCGTGCCTTTCATGAAATCCTAATCCACACCAAAGGATCCTTTGTAAAACAAAACCATTGTTGTGTTTAAAATAAACAAAACACCACTCCTTCATATCATCATGGATACACCTTCAAATCCTTTGCTTTTCAATAGAAACATTAAGTGAGTGCCATATAACAATCAACAATCTCCAATAAGAAAGAGGGAAGGAGATAAGGAGAAGGAGGGAAGGAGACACAGACCACTTGCCCCCTCCCAAAAAACCAACTATGGGCCCAAAATGGTACCTGTAGAAAGGCATCAAAGAGGAAGGGAAACAAACGAAAGCTTCAATATTTAGAACACAAAAAACAAACAAAGAACCTAAACAAAAAAACTTTACAAAACATGTTCAAATGTTTGGGAAAACCATCAAAATCATTGTAGACAATCATCACCACCTCTTCACTTTTGAAAAACCAAAACAACTACCTACCCCACTTTAAACGTCCCTTCAAAAACACTACAACAAACGGAAAAACAATTTCGAAAACATATGCTATCAATGACGTTGTTGTTGGGGGAATTAGAAAAGATGATGATGTCACAAAAAAAGAAAAAATGTTCTTTAATTGATGTTGTTGCTATTGCTAATGCACATAATGCTTGGACAAGGTTCTAATCTTTGAGCTCTAAAGTATTAACATTAAGAAGAGCTAAGGTCAAGAGCTAGGCTCCAGAGCAACGACGACTTTCAACATAGATAGAAACACACTTACACAAAAAAATAGACACAATTTAAAGCAAACTCATGATAGACAAATAACGAGAAAAAAAAAAGACATCATAGAAATACACAAGGGAGACACTAAGAAAGAGAATTGTCGAGGCAATTAAGGATTATTGATTTTAAGGTATTAGGCTATTGTTCAAGAAATTATCTATTTCAAAACCCTTAAGGCCCCTTGACTGTGAAGCTTAAGTTGCAAATATTTAGCTTTATTACATTTTTTGAAAAATATGAACGGTAATTAAAAATAGTTTAAACTTAATTAAAAATATATTCTCTTGTTTATAGGACGTTAAATCTCCTTTCATAAGTTTTTAAATGTTTGTTTCATAAGGTTTTAAAAACATGAAAATAAGGGCTTTATTTTATCCCAATTTTTCAAACAACAAGACCCCACTAACTTTGGGGGGTCATAACTTTCTCATTGTAGATCAGAATCAACTTTTGTAAGGGCCTAGCTCAAGGGGCAACTAATATCTTTCAACACCATGAATAAAATATGGCCAGTTACTAAACCTTTGAGTTCGAACTCTTAGGTGTTTAGTCATGAGCCCAATTTACCCTAGTGTTACCCATCCATCTCTAGAAATACATTAAGCAATTTCTTGTCACTTGAAGTATCTTCAAACGTCACTGTGAACCAGCATTTGCCATCCCACCGTGAATAATTTTCTATTGGGTTCTAGTTTGTTAGCTATGAATATATGGTTGGTTTAATTGTTTGTTTTTTAACCTACCTACTAACAACCCACAAGCAAGTTGTCAGTAGGTAGGTAGGAAAAATAGCCTTTAACTACATATAAACCATCTACTTACTTAGTAATAGTTACTTATTTTCTACCTATGAACCTATATATGAAACCTATTTTCCTATAAAATTGGTTACCAAAGTGAAACCAAATACTCCCTCATTTGAGGTTCATCCACAATTGAATAATAACAAATATCCAATGGATGGTGCGCTAGTGGGTGCTGGTTCATTGTGGCATCTTCAAACCAATTTTGATGTACTTGTATTTTACCCATCTCCCCATCCAAAAACATCCAAGTTTAGTAATAAATCAAGTGCAAGAAGGGGTTAGGAAATTGTATAGAGTGAAGTGGCCATGTTATCATTATTTGCTACACCATGTTCTACCACATGGTTTATGGCCTTACAAGCAACGTAAAAACAAAAAAGGAATATTGCAATTACCAACTTGGAAATTAGTCACTTTGTAACCTAAAAATAATAATGAACTTGACAACATATAATAGGTCTAAGCATAATTGGAATCTCTGGTGCCCTATACAAAACAACACTTCTTGGATTTTGTTGTACCAGTATCAAATATGGCTTTTGTTGACATTCACTTGTTTCAACATAACCTACTCTTATAACTTTTAATTGGCAGACTTGTTACAGATGTCTGAATTTCCAACATACATTTACTTAAATGGTTATGAACCATTAGCTACCCAAGTCCAATGCATATCATCAAGAATCAAGATTCTATCAAGGCATGGCCTTTGAGGTCAGAACTCTCAAGGTTCACCCTATCCATTTGAGCCGCTAACTAATTCGCCACCGAATGCAACAATGTAGTGTACCTCCACTCCTCTTATCTGAAAACCTAAAAGCCTAGAGACCCTAGAATCTAAATGCTTTTGAAGAACCTGACTTTGAGTAGTAGGTATCAAGCTCGTTTGGAGCCACTCAATGTGATAGACTCTTATGCAAGAATACACGACAAATTTCTACCTTCAAGTCTCTTCTTCACTTTTGATCTAGTTCATTCATTCTATCTAGCCTAAGGATACCCCTTGAGGTTTCTGGCATTCACTCTGTTAGTTACTTACAACATAGATCTAAGGTACTACAACACAAACTCTCCATCCCTAGATGCTTTTCGTCTTCTATATGCCCCTTAGTTCTACAGCTTGTACCCCTCAGTTTTTCATCATTCCTCGGCATCATCCCCTCATATCTATTCTTACAATGATCTACACAACTACTCTGCTAAGTCATTGGCGTAGCAAAGTTCATCAACAACTAGCTAAGAAGTCTAAGAGCTACAAATACCAAAAAAATTTGCATACCAGCAAGAAAACCCCCCTTGCTTTCTCCTTCATACTGCCTCTTATGTTTACCTTCCTCCATCCATTCCGCAAACATTCTTCAATGTAATCGTTTTCTCCACCATCCATCACACAATGCAACTCCTGTCCTCCATAACACACAAACAAACATAATAGCCTACCCATGCATTCCTTGCAAAAGTGATGGATATATTCTTGCCGCAAGAATGCAAACATGTGACAACTAATGAAAACAATAAAACAAAAACGAAACCCTAAATATTTGTTGTGTTCACACTATTGTGGTGTCATGTTCTTCGGTCACATCCACCTTGTGATAGACATCTTCAATTGTTTACACAAAAAGTAAATGATGTTTCACGCAATTGTGCCATTTCAAAGTTTGAGGAATGAAAGGTTAGGAGGGTCATCCTTCTCAATATTCCTCAATTTCTTCATCCAACAAGTTACAATACCATTTCAAAAGATACAAGCACTGTCCATTATGAATCTAAAGGTAGATATGCGATATATTACCTAAAATTCAAGTTCTTCCCTTTGCAAACTGACCCCCCATTTTCATTGTTGACTTGTTACTGATTATTGGAAGTTGATCAAAATCTTTATCATCAACTTAAGGTAATAAAACCTTAGCTTTGAAATTTTCAAATGCAACTTACATCAACTTTTTCCCTCTCTATTTCCACTTCTTCATATTGTTAGTGTTGGTATTAAAATTTGAAGAGTATAATTCTATCTAATTGAAAAATGTTTTTTGTTTGTGCCATTTATACCTACCTACTTTGAGACTAACTAATTAATACCTGCCTTCCGATATGGACATGAAAAGACACTCCTTTGATCTGCTACCCCAGACCTTAATGTCATGATAAGGTCTCACCCTTCAAGCCCACTACACTGGGTGTTGAGCATAGCTCATGCTAATGGGCTCACCTGGCCCCTTATCCAACATAATAGACAAGTGCTTGACCATTCCATTGTATGCAAGGGATGCTCATTGGGAAATTGAAAATGACCTTGGAGTTTTTTGGAATCCAATTTATTGGTGTAACACAGAACTATGCGAATAATTTCATGACCAGATAGGGTAGATACACCTATCACTGGACACTTTGGCAGATCTTTCTCAATTCTTCTCCATTTTGAGTGATTTAAAATGTTATAAGAGGGCCTTCTCAAGCTTTACAAATCATATTGGACATGTAAAGCCAAAGGAGCAGCAAAAAAGGAGCAGTGAAGAAAATACATTTTTTCCAATTGCAAATCGCGTTTTTTTTCATTTTAACCCCTCCTACTTCATCGGTCCATAACTTTCTCATTTTTATTTCAAATTGAGCAATTTAAACTGCTCTAAAATCGTCATCATAAGCTCTACAAATCTTGTGACTCTAAAGGCAACAGAGTAAGATTTAAGGATTTTCTGAGGGGTTTCAAAATAGGGTATGAGCTGTTTGATCGAGAATGTTTTTTTAAATGACCCCCCTTACTTTGGGGGGCCGTAAATTTCTCGCCTCTAATCCGTTTTTGCCAAGCTTTAATGCAACAGATGCACCAAGAGGAGAGCTCCATCTGCTTTTGGGACACCATAAACAATGGGGCCCTCCTGCCAAAACGGTGAGCAAACCCCACCTTAAGTGTTCGGACACTAGCCATTTTACCTTACAAAATTTAGAGGGATTTTTTGCAACTTTGGCTGTTTGAGGATGGCATTACATGCCAAACTATATTCTGGAAATTGTTGGGGCAATGAGTATAGGGCTACTCATGTTTGGTGGCCGCATTCTCACCAAATTGCAGCCCACCGTCAGCTGATTAATTTCCCCTAGAGTATGATCAGACTCGAATTTGGAGCTATAAATTTCACAACGCCCAAAAGCACTCTAAGCCGTTAATATACAGTTTTCATCTTTTGCCCTTTGATGCTTTCAGGATCTGACATTGTGTAAGCTCTTGAACTGCCTTGGCCACGGTGAACCAGCACCTTGTATTTACACGATACCTTCACTGTCTTGAGTGAGACCTCTTACAGGAGGTCCACGAGAAGCTCTATACAGGACTCTACTCTGTACTTCAGACGAAGTTTGATGAAGTATGGCCTTCACTTAGCATCGAAATAAGTTTGGACTTCTAAGTTTGCACTACATATAGTGCTGATCATTGGTCGGCCATAATAATCGGCCCAAGTGTAGCACTTAAATAGTCACTCCTTCTACTGTGCAAATTTTCATGTTTATGGATGGAGCTGAAGAAAAAACTGAACATTCTATAGCGGATGAAATAAACACTGGTAGACACCCAAATAAGTGGTGTGGGCGGACTACCATTTTTATAGTACCATAGCCTAGGGTCAGTTTTCACATTGACAAAATGAATAATTATTGTTTCTCCCAAAAATGAATTCGTTTTTTAATTTTGAAATTATATTTTTTTCCATCATGTACTATGAAATTGTGATATGAGTACTGAAATTATACAGGGTGTAGCCTATGATAATTATGATGATTTTCAACATGTCAACTTCATACTTCCACAAAATTTCAGTTCACTATTTTGGGGATTATTTAATGACAAAACTGACCGTAGGGCTTACAGCTAAATTCAGCAGATAAATGTTAAATTTCCCATTTAATCGTACGACATGATAGCCATAATGTTTAGAAGCAACCAAAAAGAATTGGGTACCAATGTAGATGCTGGCTCGCCCTAAGGGAACTACCCAGATGGAATATGAAAAAAATTGTGAACAATTTGTTGAACATTTTGCATTTAAGCTAGATATTCATACCAAATATTAAGTGCCCAATTGGAGAATCTTGGTTCACTATTTTTCTTTTCCTACAAACATGAACAAGGCCTATGAAAATGTTTACACATTGTAAGTAAAACCAGGAAACTTTCTGCATAGATTCAGACATTTAACTGATCCTCAACTATTTTGCAAGTATTATGAAATCAAATAAACTTCAACCTTATGAAGGGTGAAGCAGCACCTACACTTGCACCTTCATCTTCTTCAGCGATACCACTCAGAGGCTATATTGGTGCCACATAGACCTGCATACCCTGATTTAGTCCAAGGATAACATATCTGTAATGTATAGAAGCAACCCAATAAATTTTAGGGTTTTTACCAAGGCACCAATGTAGGTTCTGGTTCACTCGAGGCTCAAGCTTAGCCGTTAATCTAGTGAACCTGTATGTCACTTGGAGCTCTTTTGATACCACATATCCCATATTACTATACCTTCCTCTTACTTCCACCACGCTAAACTTCTCCACTTCATTTCACTCTTCTTTTCTATACAGCAAATGTGCTTAAGCTTTAGTATCAGAAAAATCAAATCACCTAGGAAAAAAAATCTAAACTTCAAAATGAGCTAACCCTTTTATTTCTCTGATTCCTAGCCCCTAATATGATTGCACACTCCCACTGATTATATATGAGAAGATGATTTCATGACCTGAAATTTTTTGCCTTACTAGAGTTGAGCATCCATGGAGAAAATTTCAAATAAATTGGAATTTTATCAGACAGGACCCAATATCAAAGGTGCTTATAGTGGGCTGAACCTGAGTTCTTGAGCTCGCCCCTCACTCTTTTGCTAAGCATTCAAAATCAGTCTAATAATCCAAATATGGGCTAAGAATGTTTATGTGGACTAAGCTAAACATTCTACAATCAGCAGCCTTTTAAAAATCCACTAAGTTTCAAATATGTCTGCCCTAATTACCATTTCCCTAACCATATCGAGCATCAACCTTCCTGTCTTGGCTAATGTGGCAGGGTCCCAAGTCCCAACCGCTCGTTCCAACAGGAAAGTTGTCCCAATCACCAGCAATGAATGAGAAGCCAACCTCACAAGCTCACTCTTCTGGTTGAGCTGGAAAAAAACATGCCTCTTGGTTGCAAATCCAACAGATTAAGTTCTTGGATGCAATTCAACATACATTTTGCCATTAGCCTGAATTCTGGACACCTCCAAAAGGAGGCCAATAAAGAGAAGGTTTGGGTTGTTGCAGAGCATTTGCAGGAGACAGCAACTTGCATTTTTCTCTTGTTAAATGCAGCCTACGTGTAAGCCTTCCTGACTGGAAGCAGCTGAAATTATTAGTGTATCAGCAGAACAATTGTCAATCATGTGACCAGCTTAGTGGAGAAAGACTTGCCCAAGAAATTTGAGTTCACTGTTTTGCTGGGCCTGTGGACTCAAATCTTTTGATGAGTGTCAAGATAGGGTTTGATTTGCTCCTTGAAGCTCTTGATTCCATGTGTAACTATGGAGCCCTTGCAAAATCCTTCACTTTCCTCAACTTCTTTCTCTGATGAACTACTTTCTCTGGAGGAACTCCAGTTTTCCTTGGCTTCTCGGCCAAGCCTCCTGTGCTATACTTCTAAAAGCCTGCAACACTTAAATGCAAAGTATAGTGAAGACTTGCTGCAAAATGATTCATGTTGCTACAATTGACATTGGCCCAAAATGATGAGAAAAAATCAGAAAGAAGATAACTTCATGAAAGTTCTCAGACCTAAATGCACTGCAAGAGGTTGAGAAATCTGTGGTGCAACAATTTTTCCCACATAATCCAAGAGAAAACTATGTACAAGCACTGAAATTTTTCTTTTCTGCAGGGTTACTTTAACCATCCAGAACTGACAAACCTGCAAAACCCTACGGGAGAGAACTATTGCCAAACCTCAAGTTCCTCAATGCACACAAGGCTCAATTTGAATGGTGCAGAGAGGTCACAACATAACAAGAGCAAACAATCTGGAAGGTTCAATTGTTCAACAGATCCCTTGTGATGTGATTAGTCTCCTCTACTTTTCTCCTCACCTATGTACACAAATTCTGAACCATGAATTGCTTACTGGCTACTTCAGTCTTCAAAGTTCACTACCTGTACTTCTCTATTCACATTTTTATAAGCTTCACAGCTTCTCCAATGTCACTGCGTGGTAAGTCTTCTAGAGGCACTGCTTTCCAAATGTCTTCCTTGTCCCTGTCAGACTTTGGCACCTTTTGCTTCTCCTCCTCAACCCATCAACTCATTTCTACCTGATCCATCACCTCTCTCTCCCCCACCCGATTTACACAACAGAACACCTCACCAACTCTCTCTATGTTGCCCGTTTACCATTTTCCAATAACTCAATTTTCCAACCATGATCCTCAAAGGCATCCAGCTTAGCCCAGATGTCCACTGGCCAAAGTTCTTGATTCTCACCAGACTTCTTCAAAAATGCGAATTCATGCATGGTCGCCGAACATCCTTCAAGTGCACAACTTGAAGTTGCACCTGCACCTGTTTTAGCATTCCAGCTCTCTTTCCGGAATACTTTCAACTCAGTGAAGAGATTATTAACAGCTCCAGTCCCATCACAAGGTGCTATCAATGTAATCTGGCTGGTACAACCAGATTCAATGAGTGATGGACCAGCTGATGAGATCAAAGCCCGTCTACCATTTCCCAATAACTCAATTTTCCAACCACAATTCACAAAGGCATCCAGCTTCGTCCAGATGTTCTCTGGCCAAAGTTCTTGATTCTCACCACACTTCTGCAAAAATGTGAATTCGTGCATGGCTGCCGAACATCCTTCAAGTGCACAACTTGAAGTTGCACCTGTACCTGTTTTAGCATTCCAGTTCTCTTTCCGGAATACTTTCAACTCAGTGAAGAGATTAACAGCTCCAGTCCCATCACAAGGTGCTATCAATGTAATCTGGCTGGTACAACCAGATTCAATGAGTGATGGACCAGCTGATGAGATCAAAGCCTCCCGATGTTCTCTGATATTCTCTTCAATTGTTGGGCCTGCATCATGACATAAGAGCAAGAGCAACATAGAATGGATAGTTTTGGAAGCATGTACTTTTTTCATACCGATATCTAACAGATAGCAACATAAGGGCTTTGTAGGTTTTCATATCTACAATTTGAGTTTCATTAAAATGTTCATGTGAATATACTTGTCTAAACCCTGGAGTCCATTTTCACATAAAAGATTGTGTCAATCCAAAAAAAACATTTAAACAAAACTGGAAGGCAGACATATATCTATAGATCCATTTTCTACACTAAAGTCTCATTGCTTATTAAAGGGGTTTAGTAGCCTAAATACCTGCAAATTCCTGATTTGCAGAAACTGATTGATGTTCTTCAGTCATGTCAATTGTCTGCTCATCAGCATCAACAGGTCGATAAAGTTCTTGAATCATGTTGTTTACTTCATCACTATCAGAAGGTAGAAATTCTTGAATCGTGTTGTCTATATGCTCACCATCTGCAACATGTACAATTTACTTTAAATGAAATCAACAGTGTTTGGCTTAAAATTTGCAAGAAAATTATTTGCTTAACCTAGTTTCCATCATGTTATTATAATCTTTTCATGCACAGTTGCTAAAAGAGTTTAATAGTGCATTTAGCTGTAGGTGCTAGATTTATGTAAACAGATTGATTGCCCAAGTTGTTCAATAGCTCTTGAAACATGTGAACCATTTGTCAACAAAACTCAATAAGACAATCTTCAATACTTACAATTGTTAAAAGTAGAATAAAACACAATTTAACAAGACAAAATCCTTTCAGACCAAATCTTTAATAGATGAACTTTTTTGGACAAATTGAGATCTGAAATGTTCCCCACCTAGGATAGATAGCGCTTTCAAATTATCATTTGGAGGATTCCAAATTATAAGTGGAAACTTCAAACATAAATTTTTCTTTCAATAGCTCTAGATTGATTTAGAAGGAACTTAGAAAGTGAACTAATAAAACTTCTCATTTGATGTAAAATGAACTTTGAAACAACAAAACATTCTACTAAAAGGTGATGGACCATGGTGTGATGTGCTTACTTGCAAATCTCGCAGGTTCCACACAAGGTGGTTGATCAACAATGGCTACTTCTTCTGATACTTGAACCTCATTCAGGAATGGTTTTGCGTACTCCAAAACCAACCTCTTGATGTCATTGTCCGATTGTTGTGGAAGAAACTCTTGAACAGAACTGAGATAAGTGTATTGTTCTTCACCAAAATTGTAACCTTTTCGTCCCTTGATCTTGAGGCAAAACTTGGCAACATCACAAATTCTAGCAGCCCTCTCTGCAGTTGTCTGTCCTTGAAAATAGAATTTATCTTTCTTAAACCTTACCCATGGTTCATATTTGTATATAACACCATTCTTAGTATCATATGTGCGCTTAGTGACACCACTATATTTTCTTGGTGTCACTCTAAACTTTTGAAATGGGTAAGAACCTAATCTCAATTCTATACAGACATAAGTGGCACGAAACTCCCATGCTCCATTTGAATATGTGTTCCATTGGCCCCTCTCTTCATAACCCATCAAGTATTGATATATGAATAACACTACCAATAGAAACCCCAAGATTTTTCTGATCTCCACTTGGGGCATTTTGGTGCCATCGATGAGATCGGTGAAATCGATGAAATCCCATACCATCTGTTTCTCCCTACTGCATACATAAGTGCTTAACCTTGAGAACATTGTAGAACATTGTATTGCTTTTAAATTATGTACTTTTTTAGTTGGAAGCTTCAACTAATTATTAGCTGTCCCATATGGGTGAAATGTGATTTAAATAAACAGTGAATTTCTAATTTTACACTCTCTCCAAAAAGAAGTCTTTGTAATGGGGTGCCAGCATGAAGTTATATATGTATAAGGAAATGTGAAGTCCAATGATCTGATCACTACCATTCTTGTTGCAGCAAACTGCTACATATTAACAAATGATTAAATCAAAGATGTGGTAATTGTTGCACTTGTAGCAACCGATGGTATTTCATTTGATTCCAAAAGTTCCAATAGTATTGTGATCTAAGGAGCCAAGGCAGTTATTGAGCCAATTCTACAAAGAGGTTCTTGGAGAATTCTTTGTTAGGATCTCAAAGGGAGAAAAAGTTTAACAAGTCGAAATAAGTTTCATGTCTATGATGAATTGTTCAATCCATATGAAGTGGATATAGCTACGAACATGTTGTGGAATGGATGTGGTGCCTTAATAACTAGAACATGGAAAAGCAGGGCAGATAAACCAAAAAAATTGTGAATATACAACATGATATACACTAATATACCCTAACTCTTATCCAA
>Ga0116228_10002105_pt1 | contig 17071 bp, 10 predicted proteins | sample S1TSphfallax_2_FD_89694 | JGI IMG/M metagenome (GOLD analysis project Ga0116228, IMG submission 89694) | Host-associated microbial communities from peat moss isolated from Minnesota, USA - S1T2_Fc - Sphagnum fallax MG | ecosystem: Host-associated > Plants > Peat moss > Unclassified | place... | reverse complement strand
TTTTGTATCAAATCCCATATTACCAAATTCTACTCATTAATGCCAGCTTGATAGGATTGATTGCTCAAGCTCTTGGGAAACCCTAAAGTCAAGAGTCCCAATAAGGTTCATCCCACAACACTTGCAGCAGCTCATCATACTATGTGCTCTAGTTAGTAGTCTCCCACCTACATTGATTATTAGACCAAGATTAGCTTCAGGATTCAGGAGCTTCAAAATTCCCCTTTCTTGTAGCATAGAATCATCCCAGCTGGGAAAAAGAAAAAATCCTTCCTGGGGTTGAAAGATTAGTGAAACTCACATTGCAAGCAATAATGTGTTACATACAGAATCAGCTTTTGACTGATGTTGGCTAAGTAGCATGATTCTGCATGAAGTAAGTCTCAAACCACCATAGAAAAAGTGGCACAACTATGAGAGAATAATGGCTGGTCAGTTAGAAAAGTACTAAAAAGGGTGCAAAGTGCACCAGCACTTGTGAACTCGAAATCATGAGCAGACCAAATACATGGTTCATCATTCTGCTCAGCTCAAGCTAATCATTTTTATAGGGTTGCTCTAGGTATTGACCCAACTTATTTCAATTCATTAGACAGAGAGTGGATCAATAATGAGCCTATTTCACATACTATACAGAGATGTAGAGAAATTCTTCCCGCTGGTGGTTCTACATTGAATGCTCCAAGTCTCATGTTGTGGAAGTTGAGGCCAGCTTTTGATGATCTTTTTCATCAAGTTTGAACTCTGACTCCAGATCTGGTTCATGCTTGGATGCAGTGGCAGAAGAGTTGGCCACAACAGCAGAGACATCTGCATGGCGCAATGGGCTGCCTCGCACACTTCCTGCAGGGCTGCGTGCATTGAGCCAGTGGATGATGTCTGAGAACACAAGCTCAATGTTCTCATCTGGCTCACCTGCTGTCAGTCCATGCCACATCCCTGGATACAGCTTGAACTCCTTGTCAACACTCTTGGCAGACTTGTAGAGCTCTCTACTGATCTCCGGGTCAGTAACCCTGTCAGCTTCCCCATGCAATAGCAAAAATGGAAATGTGACCTGTGACATTGCCACACACTGTAATTTGTGAACCCATTGGCATTTATCTAGTATGTGTTCAGAATTAACCCTTTAGCTATGGATCCACAGGAAGCACAAGCAATTCACATGACTGCTAGGTTCACTCATCATGTTAGTAGAGTGGTACCCCATCTTTCATCAATCCATTTGAGTCCTCAAATTCAATTGCACATTTCAATGGATCAAGAATTACACAGTGCTGAGCAGTTTGCAAACCTGATCAAGCCGTTGCTCGAGAGCTTCACTTGCATTGAGCAATTCCAAAGCAGTCTTTGCTCGTGGCTTGTCTTGATATGCATATGGATTCATTCGAATCTAACAAAATTGCCACGTGTGATTTTAGAACAAGGATTTCGTTGTAGAAACAAGCATATACCTCTCAACTTGCAATACAAGTTGTGATGGCTGCACTTGGCTTGCACTTGCATGGATACTGGAAGGTAATAGTTTACAAACAGAGATTCAGAGACATTGTTTGTAAATACCTAGTGTAGAGATGGTTTACATGCATTACTGAAAGTAAATCAAACAACTACACAAAGTTTTATGCAAAGTCATTGGAAATCAGGGACTACATTTTGGACCCGAGAAAGGAGAAATTTTTATCTTATATACCTGCTCCCTTTTCAATGGATCTTTGAAAGCATTGTTGATAATATCTTTGCTTGGAACAATTTTCCATGTTGGAATGAAATTTGTCAGCTTGATCAATATGGCTACCACAAGTGGATGGGGCTTAACATCATCTGCTATCTGCAACACCCAAATCAGACATATATCCCCATGAGTATGATACTATGATACTACGTGCTACAGAAGGGTGGCATGAAGCAGTTGATGTCAAGGTTATTCATTCTTCAAATTCGTAACCTTCAAATTCTGATGCTTTTAACCAAGTATACTTTGGAAAGCCAGTCCAATTCCACTCAGACAACACACAGCCCAAGCTGAGACAGTGAAAGTTTCCAATGGCCACCTGACTAAAATGTACAATCTCTTCATAAACTTTGAAAAAAGCTATCAATTGCTTGCCTAGAAAATTGGAACCTACACAAAGGACTGCAGCAATATTCTCATTCCAGTTCGGGCAGGGGGTTGGTCACACACTCTGGCTCCAGGTTAGGTTCTAACACAGTCCAATGCACATTTGAGTTGTAACAGGAAACTAAACCTGCATGCATCTGACAAGGCATGGGCCTCAAACTTGGAACTGGGCAAACCTCTCTATCCAGTCCTTGATTTTGAAAGAAATCTTCAGTTTCAGGTTTTTAGTTTGATAGAAACTCCAGTGTGATTTTGAGAATGATTTTTTGGATTTATAAAATCTCTGGTTCTGGAGATTTGTCAAAAAAAATTTGAGGCTTGGTCTGATTTAAGACCAGGTTTGGTTTCCTCTACATTACACCCCACTAAAACTAATAATTTGCCTAAACGATTGAGTACCCATGCTCGTGGAGTGCAGGGTATTAGTGTAAGAGAAAATTGGAGAGGAACATACTCATGAAACAAATTCCTAATAGTCAATGAGACAAAGCACTAGACCCTAAACAAGACCACTTCTTTTTTCTTTGGGAGGGGGGCGGGGTGGGGCGGTGAGGGTAATTTTTTGGTTTCGTTTATTGGGAGAGGGGGAACCATTGAATTAGCAATCCCCTAAAAGCTAGTTCATTGAATTAGAGCTAGAAAACAAGTTGGTGCTATCATGGTACTAAAATAAAAAGTGGTGGTCCAGAACCTTCTTGGTACTGAAACAAAAAGCAGAGGTCAGACAACCTCTTTTCCCCTTTTTGTTTGGCCATGTAGCATGTATCCAACACCGTCACAATTTACAGCATAATGTTTGCCCAAAGTTGAATTGTCACAACCTAAAACTCAAGACTTGGTTATTGCTTTAAAAAAAACATTGTACTTATTATGTGAATAAAGAATTTGGATCAGTGTTTGTTTTTGGACAAAATTTTGCCACTTGTTGACAGAAAAAGGGCTGAAAATCCTACAAAGGTTTTCGTGGGAAAAAAGAACAAAGTCGCCATATATCAAGGACCAGAAAAAAAAAGTTAAGTTTGTCAGATTTAGACCACACCTTCTTGGATGTAGCCATAATATATCGGGGTTCCAAAAAAATTGTATTGTGATCTCTGGCCTGTAGCCAAAACTTGGCTAGAAGTTTTCTTCTGGAGGATTACCAGTTCACCTACCTCACAAATTTGAGGGAAAAAAAATCCCCTGATTTGATTTTCGATTTCAACAAGTGAGACCAGTTCGGATTCAGGTCTGCTTTCAACAAAAATCTGAACCTACGATCTGATACCCCAAAACCTAGCCTAGAACCTGCTAACAATGGCATTGACCCCGGTTATGACTGGACGGTGGCTCTAAAGATTTTCACACTAGAAAGCTCTAAATGCCAATATTATGAAGGGAAACACTTACTTTTGGGAGGAACTGTTGCCTTAAAAATCAGCGGGTTTTATGTGACAGATCGGTACACGGTTTAACGCTTCTAGACGTGTCCAAATAAACATTAGAGCTTTTCTTCAAATATTATATTAGTTTCTAGAAACGTTGACTATGTTAACGATGATTGGAGAATTCCTCACAACCCAGGTTAGCAGAGCGTCCGATCGACATCGTTCTACGTGCTACAAAAACCTTCCAGTTTTGCACACATTGTTGAACTGTGTTATCATGCCACATTGTTAATTGCTATTGTTTTAAGTAAATACTTCGGGGAAAGGAAATGTGGCCTTCAGAGACCAAACCCTATTCCACGATTCTAACTTGTAGATGGTTTAGAAAAGCATCCAGGCATTCGTCACCTGGGGCCAACCACTTTGACGTGGTGGCCGCCCACGTTCTATAAATGACCCCAGCGTTGAAAAAGCATCTGGCCTTTGTGAAACTTGCTGGGCCCGGCCTAACGTTAATGTTTGACTAGGAGCGTAGGTAAAGCCTATGTGCATTCTCAACCATATCTCATGAATCATATCATGATACGAACTTCTGGGTTATCCTTATTTGCTGGAAATGGTCAAATTACAGCCCCAGTATGGATCTGCTCTCCTTGGTCATTCATCCTTTTATCCTGTTCTTGTGTGACAAATCCATGATGAATCTGTGTTGTTGTATACATACTACTACGTACCACTGCATAAGAAATGGCTACTTCTGTTGTATTGAACGGCATAAGCTTTGTACCACAGTGTGGTCAGAAGTTCGTTAGACATGAGGTAGAAAGCCTACCTTGCACATGGGTGCTTGGAGAATTGCTCCATTCCACTCTTGTGGCTCTTTCCGATGAATATGCAAGACTACAGCTCCCCCCATTGACTCTCCATACAGGAATCTTGCCTTGTTCTTGTACTCCTCCTGCTCTGCAATTCCAAAACAAGGAAGCTTTACTTTCATCTCAAATCCTTTTCCCCCCACCAACACCAGCTTGGGAAGTAAAGGCTAAAGCTCATTGTAATCGTTATGAACTCCAAGATGATTTACACTTTCTAACCTTCATGTTTTATGGGAGATGATAATAGTCATGGTAGTCATGAGAAAGTAGTATAAGGACGGACACCGGGAGTGTATGGTAATAATATTTTGCAGCTCTGAGTACGTTTCCACACTGGGCTTTACTTGAACAGGTCTCTGGTATTGGACTCTACCAACTCTGGAAGCAAAAACTTTCACAGGTGCAGGATGTGCAAAAATGTGCCTTACTAGTTCTGCATTGAACTCTGCACAAGTCTGCTCGGTCCAGTGACGACCCAGTGAGAGACGTGCATCCTGTGGCACATGCACCCTGCATGGTACAGGCCGCATTGGATTTGTGCACAGCCCAATGCCGACATAGTAAGGCACATTTTTTCTTGGTACAGTTAGCAAACCAGTTTGCACTTTGAATTTCCTCCATGGATTCCTAGTGTCCTTGGGATCACATTTAGATATACTTTCCTTGCGTGTTGAACTAGCAGGTCATTCTGAAGACCTAAACAAAGCAATAGATGAATTTTTTTAGCTTGGGGACAGTTCCTGACAGACCAGAATATGGGCCCTCTAGGGCCTCCGACTATATTAAATATTATGGAGCAACATCATGAGTTTTGTATTCCTATTTCAACCATTGGACCGAGGCTAGTGTACTGAAGAGGGCAACTGAGTGGTCTATGACCCTGCTGTACGCTTCCAGAAGAATCTGGGACCTTGCTAGGGATACTGGAAGGCAGTCACTAGGGTAAATATGCATAAGAGCATTCTCATGCACATGGGTGGGTTTTAGGCTCTATACCTGTCAACCTAAAGAGCTACATTCTTCCCTGTAAGAGTTACTAACGTTGGACCTTACCTAAGGCCTTAAAATCATGACATCCTTACACTGCATAAGATTGTCTAAGATAAACAGGAAGATTACCCAAAGGTTGAGTAGAAAAGCTGCACCCCTTGCTTTACTACATGCTGGATTGATTATATGCAAATTTAGGGTGGGCTGGCAAAATATTTTAAATGCAATTTCTGACATTAAAACACAAGATCACTGTCCGTTAGCTCGAATGACATACCAAACTACTGTTTCACACGTAACAAAAGATAATAGTTTAATAAAAAATCCTAGGCCTGCTAAGCCTCAGAACCTACCTGGGCCCCTCAGGTCACGAACAACCATACTAGAAACAGCACGTGGCCATAGCCGAAAGGTATGGCGACTATGTCCTACACGTTGTTGGCATCGCTGTATGACTAGGTGTAAGGAGATTAGGGCATTACCTAGTCAAGTCTCTAAACAAGGATAGGGTCCAATAGGACGGATATTATCTAGATGCCCCTGATGGTTAGCAAAGCTGCGCTTGGTTTCCAACCATCTTTTCTTTCTTTTCCTGCTTACTTTGAAGTTGGAAAATCAAGGTGGCAGAAATACAGCATCCTGAGCCACGAAAGAGGACTTGCGTACTGATACATCACCATGACTGGGTACTATGAAAACACATGAACTGGGCTTGGGAATTCGGGACCACACATTGACAGATCAACAAGCCAGACTAGCATGGATTTCTTCATGTATTTTGAGATGAAAAGCTGGAACATGAAATTTACCAGTACAAAGGAAGGCTGACACACAAATCTTGCAAAGACTGATAACACTATATTGATGACTAAAAAAGCTTTTCAAAGATGATCAGAGTTCAGAAGAAAAGGATCTCTCCTCATGGGGTGCATGATGACAGTCCATTCGAGGGCGTACAATATAGGAAAAATAAGACCTTCCCTCCAAAAGGAGGAGGAAAATGATGGAAACTGGTGGGGATCTTGGAAGGAGATTTTCAAACCTCTTATACTCTTGAAGTAATCGATACAATCATCCACTATGTCATTGAAACTGGGAATATAGGCCTGCAATCCATCTGATTTTCCATGTCCCTCCACGTCCATCCCAAATACTGCATAACCTGCTTGTGCAAACCTGATTCCTGTGTCTGCATCACGTTTCATAGTTCCAAGTGCTGTCAGAGCTGTTTCTCATCGAAAAATTCCAAGTCTTTCATGGATGCATCTTACAAACCCCGTGTGGAGAGAGAAAAGGTAGAGATGATCTGTCCCCAGTACTCAAAACGTATGCTAGCATGTGCGCACAAAATAAGAAGAACTGCATTATAACAGCTATTACTGAATGACCCATACAAGAATAATCTAGCGGAAAGATTTCACTGGACATCCAGGGCAGCAAATTATGTTGCTCCAGAATCTGAATTTCAGAATTCTACTTTCAAGGTTATTTGGCACAGGTTTAAATCTCAGAAATGTGTGCCAGAGGATCATGCCACATTTTACAACACATGATATAATTCTTCCAAGAACCGAATTATAGATTCATGGCTCGGTGGAGGATAATATTATTCCAAGACATAAAATATCATGACATAAAACTGCCATAAAATGTGCATTATAAGAATTTTCCTCTGCAATTCAAATCCATATTTACTCTTGACATGCATCAATCTTGAGGCCTAATGTATTTGCACATAAATTTATATAAATACACTGAAGCTCGAGGAGGTCACTCTTATGAAACACGTGAGATAAAGGGGTTTTCTGGTAGTGACTTCCCCTGGTACTGAAGCCCCTAAGGAACACCCAGGCTGGCAAGAGTTTTGTCAAGTGATTACTTCAATGGACACCTTGTATGAACACACAGGTCTTCCAGGAGCTGGCAAAATGCCTGGGTTCATTTATGGAGCTTGTTGAATATTATACTCACTGAATTGATCCTCAATGTCCTTAAATCATGAATTGCCCGTATAAATCACTCAATGAATAATTATCGAGGTTGTCACTAACGAAATTCTTTTAGATTTGGGCTGGATTTAAGCCTCATGAAACAAACTAGTGGTTGAACCCGCAGATAAGAGAAAATTATGTAAACAGAATTTGTAGTTTAAAAGTACTACTGAAAATTTACCTTTCATGAAGATGCTCGTCTCCATACCATACCCTGGTTTGTTCACAAACAACCAGATCCAAAAATATACAAGCTGGTCAGATCCCTGCTAGACCTCTTGCAGCTTTGATCGGGCTCTTAAACCTGGTCCCCTAGGTGAGCACTGGAGTATTACTGCTGTGATCAACAAGGGATGATTGTGAAGAAGACCTGACAAAAAATTGGAAATTAAAATTGGTTTGAACATACCGTGGCACAAGAATACTAGAGCCTTGACATCCTGATTTACAGGCAGCCATCGGCAGGTGAATAGCTTCAAGCCTCTTCTGGTAATAAACTCCTGTAGGCACAAAACACATGAGAAGAGGCAGGGAATTCAAGGATGTTAAAGAACGTCGCCTTGTTTACATTAGATCTATAACATATTTGGAAGCTCTTCGAAACTCAAAGCGGACTCGTCACAGCTTGTGCTCTCTCACAGCTCCAGAGTCCACAGAACAGAAATGCAATCGATTCATAGAATCATAACATGTTGCCCCCAAATTGTCTCTTAGAGAATCTATGATTCACTTCCGAGAAGACTCGGAACCTCGACATCGAAGGAAATGAAAACTCTATTTGAAGTGAGGATTTTCACCTCCTCGTACTTGATGTTCTCGTTTGTCGAGTCCTGCTGAGCCTGCAATAGTTACAAACACGACGTCCTTCAGATCCCTCGCCACACATTACATGTCTTACATCCCCACATGACACAATAAAATCACTATGTCACGACACAAGAGCATGATAAACCAACCGCCGGTCGTCGTCTATTCCGCGATTGGACTCTAGAATCCATGAAGTTCGCTGATTTGAATGTAAAGCTCCGGGTGTCTCTAGTGTATATTCTAGAGCTCTTTTTGGACAATTAATTGTGCTGATAGAAATATTGAAAATCAAGACCAAAGTTATATAACATCGAGATGCTTGAACATGCCGGTTTGTTTCTTAAACCTCATGACCATCAAAATCGCACACGAGCATGTAATCCGGCACAGCCGAGTTCCACACTCTTCCCGTCTCATGGGAGACAGTACTCCTGAATGCTGTTGAAACTCGAAGTACTGTTTCAAATTTCGAACCAAAACTTTTGTTAAGAGAAAGTAGAGCTTAAAAAGTTGCAAAAGTCTGAGGGGTGCGAGTTCTCCTCACCATGATTCTTTTGAAAAAGAAAGCTCCAACTCCGAATTATCTCACAGCACCCGTTTGCACCAGAGCTGGTTATATGATCCTCAAGATCTTTCAGGCTAGCGATGAACTAAGAGCGAGATATCCTCACAGGGGAGGAAGTTTTAGTCTCCACGACAAGGAAGGGCAAGTTGTGCGATATAAGCAATCGTAGACTGAAACTGGTTGATGTTATACCAGGGCCAGAATTCAGCGAAATTACACACACAAAAAAGGAGCAATTTCTTCTTCACTATTGTTAACAAGTTCAACGCGTATAACAGTGTCTATGTAAGCCTCATATTTTTGGGCGCAAAATCTGTAACAGAGTACACTATTATATATTTATTATAACTAAAGCTAAAGTCATAGAGTAAACAGCAGCTCCTACGTTTTATTGTACTAGTTCTAATTCGAAGATTTCTCCTTGATGCTTTTTTTCTTGCTAGGCACGCGAGCGCTAAGATCCAGAAGGAGCGTGAAAGTACGACAGCAATGTCGTAGGTAGACTTCTAATTGGCAACTTGTCGTCGACCTTCTCGGCCTGCTGAATATATATATGTACATATACTATAATAATAATGTTTTGTGGGATATCGATCGCTCGGCGGTCAAAGAAACAACGCATACATATTCCCGTGTAGTTGTACTTCGACGAAAAAACAATGAATCTGCCAAGCTCATGTGTGGGGTAGCCGACGTCGCTGAATTGCGGCAACGAAAGACGGATCTTCCTCGCATGATACACGAGTTCGACGAGCTGCGACGGAGGCGGAGAGGAGGCCCGCGGAAGAACGGGCTGCGAATTGGACGGAACTCCAAGGTGGGGGGTTGGGGGGGTGGGTCACGTGCATCGCGGGCTGGGGGACGGGGCACAGGGCCACACTCACGGCCGTCGTCGGTAGTCGGATTCGATCCTGGATCCGCTCACTTCGACGAACACGTTAGACCGGTTTTTTTTTGGTTTTTTCTTTGATTATAAAATGGGTTGTTTGTTTGTATTCTCTTTTGTACAGTACCATACTGGCGATTCTTTTTCGCCTTCTTTTTCACCCTTTTTTTGGGTGTCTTTCGGCTTCTTTCACGTTTGGCTCTTGTTCTTTTGATTGATTCTTCACCACAAATAGCCTAAGCCCATTTTACACCCATTTTCTTTTTGTTCAGAAACTTTTTTCTTGGATTAAGATTTTGGTCCAATCATAGTTCTTATGAATGAGATTACAAAATCAACTATTGGATGCAAAGTTTACACACTCAAAAATATTTTAGTAAAAGTTCACCTATCTATTAACCCCACCATCCTCATTTGTGCAATCCTGACTGAGGTAATTGTTGAAGGTTCAAGCATTGCATGCACTTTTTTAAGCAAAACCTCACCCACATCCACATGGCAATTCCTCATTAGTTGGCCATAAGTCATTTGGAAGGTCTTATACAGTGATTTTTTTGGTGGAAATTTTCCCCATTTTGCAAAAAAAAAAAATCAAAAAAAAAAACTTTGTCACAAATTCCTTTTTTTTGGGAAAAAAAATCGCCAATAAAAATTTTATTAAAAAAAATTGCCAAAAAGCAAGAGGTTGTTTCCAGCTTGTTTGCTAACCACAGCACCAGATCCAACCTGACAAGTAGTTGGCAGTGGTCACCCATGGGCCCTGAGTGGCAGATGGCCGGCTGGACTTTCACCTGCACACCAGCCGGTTTGAGAAACCCAGAACTTACAACCTTTTTTAGATCCTAGGTTCCCAGACAGGGGCTGTACTACTGAGCTATAACCCTTCAGTAGAAGGATAGGGTTTTTGTCTTTAGTAACTTATTCTTCTTTGTTTTGTTTTGTTTTTGTTGGCCCTGACTTGGAAGGCAAGGATATAGTGTTGATATTAAATTAATGGCAGGGTCATTGTGTATAACACACCTTGTTTTTTCTTGGGGGGGGGGGTTCAATACTTAATGATAGAGCTGACTAGGGTTTTCCTTTTCAACTTGAATTTTCAATTTTACTTTTAAGATTGATTGGTGGGTGACATCAGTGTTTTTTTGGTTTTCTGGCGAATATCACCCAGATTTCTGCTTTAAAAAAACCCTGGCTACCAATACAAAGGAAAAACGAGGGGGCTTTTCATCTAAAATTGCCTAAAAGCAACAAAAATTATTTTATTTTCTTGGGGGGAGGGTGTCACAACATTTATGTGTATTGGCTACAGATTTAGGAGTTCATTGAAATAATGTAACCAACAGGCAAAATCTGTCTGAAATTGAAAAGAAAAACACCAATGGATGTACGGGATTTGTTTCACTTGATATCATCAATTTGAATTTATTATTCAATCTGAGCAAGAAATGTAATTTTTTTTTCTTCTCGAGTTTGAAGAGCAAATAAATTGGACAACAAACAAATATAAGTGTTGGGAATTTCAATAACATCATGAATAAATAAGTGAGCCCTCGTGATATAAAAGCATTAAATCGTTTTCATTAACCCAAACTCATTTCCAAATAGGGATTTTGGATCTATTTCTTGTTGACATTATTTATCACATGTTTGGTTGGCATTTTAGTGGTTGCAAAACAATGAAATTGTCAACACAATTACATTTGTGATAAGTTTTTTAAACATCCTGACCAGCAATGCCTTACATTGTAAGTGGAATTCGGAAGTTGAGTGGTTCGCTTTTTGGACTTTTTGATTTGCAGAGAACTACACTAGAGTATGCAATTGGGTGAAAGGGTGAAAAGAGAACAATGCATTGAATGTCATTGGCCAATGGATGAATGAAAAGATAACTCAACCATTATGGATTGAAAGAAGCATTTGGTGTTGAATTTAAAGTGGTTCACGCACCACCATGTAGCCAAAGAATATACAATTTTCTCATTAGTGAAGGCTTTCTCAAGTTGGACACTCGCACGACCATGTAGCCAAAGAATATACAATTTTCTCATTAGTTAAGGCTTTCTCAAGTTGGACACTCCTTTCCGTGAATATCCCTATTGAGATGTTTGAAGAACCCTGCCTAGTGTTTTCTTTTTTCAATTTCCTCCTGGATGAGCCAGGGTGCCGAGAATCACAGGCAAATTTTGACAGATTTCCACTCAACTGGCGACATTATTTTCAGGAAATGTTAAAACTGTAGCTAGTAGATGTAAATGTGGCTACACCCTCCTCCAAAAGTCAATTTTCTGTTCCCTTTAAAGCAATATTTTTTTAAATGAGAATTTGTTTGTGACAGAATATTCCGGTTTTAGACAACAATGGGACCTTTTGGTGATTTTTCGCCAGAAAAAAAAAACAAGAAAAAAAATCCTCCCCCAAATTTTTGTTGTTACCTTTGACTTCTACAAATTTACATTATGGATACATAAATATCTCTCTTTTGGCTTAATGGAGACATCCATTTTGCCAATCAAAAGTGACAAAGTTGGTTTTTAACTTACAGGGTTGTCGTCTCTTTTTCAACTTTTAGGTTGTTTGCTATTAGTAGTTCCCACATATTTGGGGTCCCAGTTTCAATTTTATGCGTGGGATTGCAAATAAATAAATAACTAAACTTGGGTGTGAGAAAAAAAATTGCAAACACCACAAACTAAGCACTGGTGGGGATGCTCTTAGATGAGAATGCATCAATATGACATGACTCTCAAAGTATTGGAGCACAATTGAAACCTGGATTTGGAGAGCTAAGAATTGCACTAGAAGTTCATAGATCCGTTGCACTCAAATACATAGACCACATAAGTGGAGAGTTGGAGCCAGGGGGAAGTCACTTACATTTTTATGAAAATGACACCATTTTTATAAAAAGTTTTAAAAACTACCTCTGGAGGTACAATTTATAAAGTTTTGAAAAATAAATTATTCCTCAAAAAAGCTTAAATTTTTATAGACTAAAGAAGCCATTTGAAAATATAGCTAAAGATGTTTATTTCATTTATAAATAAGTTTAGATATTTATCAAATACCAAAACTACCATATTTATAAATAAATCAGGATAAAAAGTCTCATTTATGCCATTTAGAATTAGGTGACATAATATCCCCAAGGTTGGAAGTTCATCCAAACTTTTACATCAAATAAGATGATGCACCACCTTGAACTAAATCCACAAAACATGTATCAATCCATTGATACTTCCACATCAACTTGGCTTGAACATCATACAACCAATTGCACCCACATATACCAAATCAAATATTGATCAAAATACCAAAACTTTGAGTCATAATTTTGTTTGAATACAAATATGAAGGATTCATTTTATAATCTAAGTAGCAGAAACTATAATTTCTATTTTTGAAATATCCATCCATTTTTCACAAAAGATCATAAATTGCGCTCAACAATTTCTTCATCAATCACTGGCAGTTGCCGAAACCCAAAAGGCTTGAATACAATACTTCATCACTCTAATCATCATCATTCATCAAATATTTCACCAATTGAGATTTTGAAAAGCCTTTGAATGAAAGGTGGAAAGTTTTTGAACCCACAAACAAACAACATGAGTGTTCTTGTTGGAGAATCCAAACATTACAAGCAAAAAGAGCGGAAAAGCTGGATTTTGGGGTCAAAGTGGGTTATGGGGGTGGAGGCAAGTGGCGTGCATGGTTTTGATGAGGGGCACATGGGTGATAGAAATGCAACTATAACATCTCTTTGGTACACGAATATATTTCACGAATCAAAAAAAGTAGCACCTCCTTTTTCTGACAAAAATACAAAAAAAAAATTTGGAATCACAAGCAAAGTGAACTTGCCAACGATTTTCAGACCAAATAAAAATCTTAGCAAAAGTTTTGGGACAAAAAAAACTCAAAGTTCCCCATTTTCCCCTTTCACCTTCCCATTACTCATACAATGGAGTAACGGTTGGTATTTTTGACTGTCCCAAATACAAGTCTACCAAAACTATTGATGACACATTTGAGGAATTTCAATTGCAAAAGGGTACTAGGAAAAGTGTAAAATACATGAGTACCCAACATTACTTTATTTGATTTCTTAATTCAAATTCAAGTCACTTTATTTGTGATCATATTTTATTCAATAGGAAGTTTTAGCCAAAAAAATTGCAACTAAACCAAAGATTGTACAACAAGAAAATAAAATGAAACACCTAACAAATTAATCAGAAATAAATGGATTATCAAATCATTGGTTCCCCTTACCTACTTCTACAAGGATTTTAGAAAATATGGTATTGCACCTTGCATGTCTTGCTGATAATGTTTTTCAAATATTCATTTACTCTCCAAAGTATAAAAATTGTACACAACAGTCATAATTATTATGAGAACAGTTCAATGCTCAATATTTCAAATGTTAACATGCTTTGTTTAGCACTTATGAGCTAAATGGAAATAATCTAATTAGGATAATTGGTGGTTGATTGCATAAATATAAGTACATAGAAGCTCTTCTACTTTAAAAGTTCAATTGTTCCCATTTAAGTTCTTGTTGTTCTCACAATGGTGTTCGTAAGTGACTTTCCCACCAAGGAGTTTCCAACTATAGTTCCACATGATATATATATATATATGACATAATAATTTTAAAGTCTTTGAATTGTTGGTAATTTAAAAACTAATTTACATGAATTGGAATTTATATTCATTTCTCTCCCAATACCTAATTTTTTTCTCTAATTCACAATGTTAATTCCTACCATTTCAAAAGTTGTCCAAAAAAAAAATTCTTAAAATTCATAATGATGTTCCGTGCATAGTTTTCCAATAATTGTTCACAAAACATTTTTTTAATAAAAATCTAGCTAAAGATATTGATAATTTGACTATTTGGAAGATTAGAAAAGAAACTCATCAATGTGTATGTAATCTATGATGAAAAATCAACAGTAAAGACCACACCAAAACTTAAATACAATTTATCCTTTGTCACTCAAGCTACAACCACACTTTGTCAACAACCAAGCTAGCTAGTGAATATGATCCAATGCGACTTTGCAAGTCTTGTGGACAATTCAATTTCAACACATGTGGTGTGTAATGTTGTCATCCCTCCCTCACATTTCAACAAATCCCAAGAACTCTAACACTGCCAACCATTCTAATCATAGACCCCCAAAGTTAGCACAATCCAAAGTTAGCACAATGTGAAGTGCCCTCAACCAAGTGGTCACTGGTGACAACTCTTTTGTCAATGAACAACTTCCAATATGCTGACACAAAATGTACTTTGCAAGCTCTACAGTAGAAAATAATACTCTTGTATGGCTCACATTTATTAGCTATGAGGACCCCCACACTCCAATTTGTTTTTTTTTGGTGATGGGCCTCTTTGAGTGACCCATCACAAAAGAATGTGATCAAAGTCAAGGCACTCCCAAAATATGTATAAATAGATGTAGGCTTCTCTTGTGGACTTCCTATATAGACTACAAGACGATAACTTGGAACAAAAGGTACACGAAAATTTTCATGGTGCTATTCGTAGCCTATTGGGAACTTGGGGATTAACATAAGAACAGAGTAAAAGATAATTGAGAACTTATGGGAACATATCGAACACAATGGGAACACTAAAATCTGGAAAATTTCCACCACCCCCTCGCCCCTACAAGAAAGAAAACTGGGCCTCTTGGATGCATGTTGCCTCACCTCCTTTTGTTCAGTCAGATCTCTCTTCATTGTAATAGTCCATTGTAGGGTACTTATTGTGTTGGTCATCATTTTTGGCCTAGGCTATAATGGCAAGGGCATGAATTGTGGGAACATAGTGTATTAATTGTTCATGCGGAAATATGTTGTGTATCAATCCTTGACACCTTTCACCCATCACCAATAATTCTCTCATTAGCAATAATTTTATTTGCAAGGCATCCTATGTATGGAAAATTGAGCTTGAGCAATTATGGGAGATGTGGTGTGACCTACTTCAATTCACCATCTTTTTTCCATCTTCCAAAATGTATTTTTCCTGAGAATATGAAGTCTATCAAATCATGTATAGTTTTTTTTTATAAATTCCTTTTGTTTTGTTTTTTTTGGGGTGGGGTGTTTGAATAGGTAGTTAAGCAACTAATGTAATTGTTTTCTCCTTTTTAATCCTTTTTTAGTTGAATACTTTGTCAACTACCTCACCAAATCTTGTAAGTTAGAACTTGAACCAACAAATGACTTGTCATATAAGAATAGGGGGAATGATTTCTAATAATTGATTTGGTGCATTGAAAGATCAAAACTTTTCTTTGGTGATGGGCCTTGTTGATTCGCCTATCACACCAAAAACTGTTTCCAACCTCTGGACACTCCAAAGATAGAATTTAAATAGTGCTCCAATGCCACCCAACATGAGATAGGGTAGAACCACCCATGGTGCTATCAAGAAGGTCTTAGGGAACAACCTACGAAGTAGGAGAACCCTTTGGGAACCTGATAGGGACCCCATGAGAAAATGATGGGAACATATTGGAAACGCATTGGGAACAAGGGGGAAAAAAAGTCTCACCCCAACCCCTCCCCAAAAAGAAAAAAATTGGATCCCTTGTGGTGCCCACTCAGCCTTCCCATTGCAGCGTGCAACTTTTAGGTGTTTCCAAAACTCTTGGTCAACATTTTTGGCTTAGGCTAATGGCAGGGGCAGAATTTTGGGGACATAGTACCACTGAACATGCAAAGTGGAGCGTTACAAATGTTCTTTGAGCCTCAGAAGTAAAGGAGTGACACCCAAAACACAAGAAAGGATAAGTGATAGTTTGTTTTAATTTTTTTGAAAAAATAGCTCTAGACCCCTCTCTAGTTCCAGGCCCATATATTTTTCATTTTAGTCCATTTTGAGTGATTTAAAATCTGACCAGTGCACCGACTCGGCCTTTACAAAGCTGTTTTGTATTCCAGGGCAAAGATGCAATGATTAAAGATTTTAAACTCGAAATACTAATCTGTTTTAATTCACTCATCACCAAACATTGAACCCCATACACCAAACACCTCATATCTTCTTGGATTCCTTTACCAAATTGAGCAATTTTGATGACATTGGAAGTGTTATGTAAAGGGTTACAAATTCTCTTGGAGCTCAAGAAGCACAGGAACAATGTATGAGAATTCGACCTCCTTTAGTTCGTAAGTGTTCACTCACCAACCTATTTAAGAATTAAGCTATTGAGAATAATCTGGAGGATGCATGGGAATTGTTGGAGTAACACAAGGAATGTCTGACAAACATATTGGATAAAAGTAAGGAACATATTGAAAACTATTGGGAACATCATTAAGAACTTTATTCACTACATTTTTGGGAATCAAACTATCAAACCTGCTAAACTCAACAAATCTTTATCTCACACCACCACATTTCAACTTGGGTGTAATCCAGAAATTTTGAAATAGACATTGATCATTA
>Ga0116228_10002104_pt1 | contig 17071 bp, 15 predicted proteins | sample S1TSphfallax_2_FD_89694 | JGI IMG/M metagenome (GOLD analysis project Ga0116228, IMG submission 89694) | Host-associated microbial communities from peat moss isolated from Minnesota, USA - S1T2_Fc - Sphagnum fallax MG | ecosystem: Host-associated > Plants > Peat moss > Unclassified | place... | reverse complement strand
TGTAACATGTAAGCATATAGACTTTGGTCATCCAGCAGCAGTCTCTTGGACTTAATGTGGACAAGGGCAGTGGACAACCTTGGTGGGTGTCTAGACCTCAATAATACCAAACTGTTTCTTTTTCTGTGAGATTTATTTTGCTTAAAATCAGGTGAAAGCAGGGTCCCAAACCACTTCTTGATGGACTCTGAAACTGTAAATCATTGTGCTAGGATATGTTGAGAGTGCTGGAGGCCCCAAACACAGCCCTATGCAGGCCTCTCTATGCGATAGGCTTAGATGCTTGCTTGTACACAGGGACAAGCTAAAATGAAGCTTACTCTCACAAGTTTGTTGCAGCTTGATTGAGGATGCCATTGACTTTTCTGATATCTTCTTGATTGCTAGCATCATTAACTGAGGCCCCACTGCTTCTGGAAAACTGGTAGAAGCTCAGGATGCAGAGATTTTTATTATTTGTTTGGTTGAAATGTTGCACTGACTATTATATACTTATCTGCAGGCACTGTCAGGAGCTGATGAAATCAGGGGAGTCATGGCAGCTAGTCACTGCTATTCATGATGAAGGTGATGGTTTGATACGTTGTGTTCGACACTGATAAAATTATGTCTGTGAACTCATTCTTGTCATGTCAGTTTTGGTCTTACTAGGATTTTCACAATGGCTACAACGGTGTTATTGTGGAGTTTTCTCTGCAATCTCAAAGTATTGTCAACAAAGTGGGTTGTCTGCTGTCTCTTGTTATAGTTCTTTTGCATGGACAAGTTTTCACTACTCCAAGGAATGGGCAAAAAGAGAAGCCACTGAGTTTCGCAGGAAACGATGATGACAATGATGTCATTGCATTGTGAAGCATTTTCCAGTCCCAGTGGCCTGTTCAGTCTATGTATCAGGCCTAAATTGTTTTGGGGATCCATGGCTTTATGCACAGTTTGCGGGTTTCAGGCTTTGAAATGTATATGTCAAAAGATTCAATAGTGGATGGATCTTGAATTATTTGAGCTCTGTGATGGCCATGGGGTGAAAAAGTGGGTAAAGAAGCACATCGTGGGTTCGGGTGCTGGGATTCAGAGTGCTATGGTGGGGTATAATTTCATGTAATTAGTTTGAATACCATTTTGTATTTTCTTTTGGGAGTTGAGAGATCAATAGATTGGTGTCAATTAGTTTTGTATTTGAATGGTGAATGCCTAGTTCTTTGTTTGTTTCTGGCAACTTATTAGAGGTTCAACAACTAGGCCCTTACCCTTCACCAGAGGCCATTGTTTTGAGGTGCCTGGGGTTCAAGGGAATGCAGATTCTAATCAAGTACCAAATCAGTTGCTGATAAAGATGAATAGGACAATTCAAGGACAATTGTGTCTATCATCAAAGCTACTGGTAGACTTAACAATGTTCACTTTGTGGCCTTCAATTTGGCCTAGATTGGTTAATTAACTCCAAGTAAAGACTAAGAGCAATATAAGGCCAAGGACAACTATCAATACATGCATTAAATGACAAGGTGATTTAGGATCATATCTCATGGGCATCTAACTATGCTACCATTGTGTTTTGCTACCTGATGATTGAACTTCACCTTGACTGGGGGTTGATTGAGCGTAAAAAAGTTTGCCATCTAAATATAATTTGGAGTCTTTTCAGCCGAGGGCAATTGCCTCCTTTTGAAGATGGACATGTTCTAACTTGTAATGGAGCCAATGTGGCTGTCAACTTTCCCTCAAAATTCCATGGCTAGCTTTACCATCTACATTTATTTCTGGTGACTTATCGAACGTTATGACCCCTATGGTTGGATTCCTTGCATTTGGCAGCATCTAACATGGCAATGATAGAATTGAAGCCACAAATGATTTGACCAAAATATGTCAGGTTCATTAACTACTATAGCGTTTTAAACTATAGATTTAAAAACCACAGTTGTTTCTGCTAAAACTCCAAGTTTATATGCTTTGGGTTCATATGCTTAGGTGGGCTATTACTGGCCAAAATTAAATTCCTCGTTGCCTCGTTTCTAAGCTCCAGTAGGAATGTCACAAGGAAACCGGAGAGTTGCATGAATTTATAATGCGAGAACTACCCAAAAAACCCGAAAATTTAAACAAGCCGGGAGCGGCTGGTGCGGGTCCCTGTGAACACAAATCACCGGGCTATTGGACGGGGACAAAAAAAAAGAGTGGGGACAGTGCAACGGAGCCGCCCGCCGGCCGAAACGGCCGCCATTTCTCTTGTTTTCGTGACTGTGAGATCCGGCCGTCATCCCGGCCCTGCCTCACCACCCGTCCCCGGCGTCCTTCCTTATTGACCGTGGCGAGCCGGAATCTGCGCCAAGTGTATTTTCTTTTTGCGAAGCGCGTTTGTTACTTTGCGAACAACTTACGACACTGTGTGCTTGAACGTCCTCCAACATCAAATCCACCGTCACCAGCCGTTAACGTCCCGCGGACGGTCGTGGAGCTCCGTCATCTTCCTCGTCGCCAGTCCTAGGTACTCTCGTAGCTTCCGAGAAAGCCAAGAAGAGCTTTTTTGCTTGCAAGGGTTCTTCTTCAATGGCGTTCCGGACATCAGGTGTTTCCACAACATCAGTAAGCTTCGTCGCGTCCGGCCTAAAAGCAGCCACGGATTCAACCGCATCGCCTCGTTGCATCTGTGTTTGATTCGATTCAGCATCTGCCCGGCATTGCTTCCTGGGGTTTCGATCTTGGCTTCTCCGGTCACTTTCTTCTGTCGTCCAGGCGATGCGCTTCCCATCGCTGCTGTTTTTCGTTGCTAGCTGTGGCATGGAAGAATGATAACCATGACACGCTTGTAACCGGTTTTCGTGAAGGAAAGGTGGTCAGATCCGTGAAAACAGGGGTTTGCGTTAGGACACACTATGTATTGAGGATACAGAAGCGTCGGCGTCAGTTGATCCTTTCAGTCTTCCCGTCGCTTCCGGATAGCAGCAGTCATGAGCACATCGCGGTTTATTAAATGTGTTACCGTTGGCGATGGGGCTGTCGGGAAGACTTGCATGCTAATATCTTATACCAGCAACACGTTTCCCACGGTAAGTCCCGTCCTTGAAACGTGTTCATTACGTTTCTGTGTTTGGCAGCCTCTTTTTTAGATACCACGACGGCGATGGGAGTGTCCTTTAGTTGTTTCGGTAATGTACCTTGCCTGCTTGTTTTTCAGCTTCAGGTCTGGGAAGTATCTCTTTCCCAGGGTGGGGTCTAGAAAGAACGTTGGTTCTTACGAAGCTTTTTTGGAGTCAGCAGGAAGCCCTCTCTTCATTCATTAGCCACAGGGGACCACCAGCCCTAAGGGTGAAGAAATACCGAGTCACCACTTTGCAAGGCATAGCATCATTGTTTTTATTGTTCCGATAGGTTTCGTGTCCAACACTACAGTGCAATGTACAAGCAATGCTTTTCTCTAACTTGTAGTATTGCAGGTCGACTCTCAAGCTCAGCCCTAATTATTTTCGTTTCGTCTGGTGGATGATCCAGGACTATGTTCCCACTGTCTTTGATAACTTCAGTGCCAATGTTGTGGTTGATGGCAATACTGTGAATCTTGGGCTCTGGGATACAGCAGGTAACAACTCAGGATTCTTTGAAGCACTCTCCTAATTTTTCTACGATCCAGGAAATGATTTTCAGGATCTTCCATCATTGGATTCGGGCAATGTTATCAATCTGTGCAGTGCAGATGCCATTTTCTCTGCTTGATCATTTACCACCTTCACTGTAGATGGATACCTATTAAGAGTCTCAAAGTTGGGGGTTTCCAAGCTCTCTCACTGTGAAGCTTGCAGGTCAAGAGGATTACAACAGGCTTCGACCCTTGAGTTACAGGGGTGCTGATGTGTTTCTTTTGGCATTCTCCCTCATCAGCAAGGCTAGCTATGAGAACATTTCAAAGAAGGTAAACAGTAGTGGAGAGCATGTAACTCATTTGTTGATAATGTATTTGGCAGGTAGAGTTTGCCCTGTATAATGCACTTTGTTTCCCCAAGAATTTCTATATCCTTGCCTTGGAGCTTTTTCAATTGTATTTAATTGTCTTGCTGCAGTGGATTCCAGAGCTTAGACATTATGCACCTTCAGTGCCAATCATTCTTGTGGGAACCAAACTAGGTAATTTTCACTTACATCTGGTCACCTCTGTCTTGAGGTCCTTTTTCTTTTACACAATTCTGTACTTCTAAGCAGTTTGCTGTGCAATGGAGATGAAACCCATTTGCCACCATTGGAGCTCAATGATTCAGTAATTTACATGTTGTGCAGTTATATTGCAATATTAATCTGGACCCTCAGTTTCCTTCCAGCAGATCTTCGAGATGACAAACAGTTTTTCACTGATCATCCAGGCACAGCTCCAATAACCACAACTCAAGTATGTTCTGAGTGTAACAACTCCTGGTTGTCCATGAGATTTTGTGTTTGTGGGGTTTTTCAGGCTGTGGTTAGGGGACCATCAAGCCAGTAGCCCAGGTGGTTTGGACTTGTGGTTTCCATGCAAATTTATGTGGCAAGTGGTTGTGGGTTCAATTCATCACTATGCCATTCTAGGTGTTACCTACTATAGCCCATCCAGCTATAGTAGGGTCACTGTGTCAGCCAATCACCAAAATAACGATCTGGATGTGTGGGGCTGGAGGGTTGGGCATGACATTGCTCCTGTATGGCAACTAGAAAGTGAACACCTCCAAAAGGAGGCAGTAGCCCTATTGGGTGCCCTGTAGGGTCAAGAGTCACTTAGACACTCCTCATTGGCAAACATAGAGCTCCCTCTGTGTAGGAAGATTCTGGCATTATTTGACTTGATTTCCTTGTATGGACTTGAAGCTCAACCCAGTTGGTAACTTGGAGATTGACAGATATGTTCTTATTTGCAGTGAATTGTGCAATGTTACTATTTGATTGTTTGCTTCAATTATATCAGTTTCAGAACCTAAAAGACATCAATTTTCTGGTTTGGGTTATGTTGGTGGGACTTTGCATTGTGCAGGGTGAGGAGCTTAAAAGAGTTATTGGTGCAGCCTCATACATTGAGTGCAGTTCAAAAACACAGCAGGTATGCCTCAGGCCTATATTGCAATGTTTTAAGCTGTCCTGCAGAGTATGTTATGCTACCATGTGCCAGGTGTAGCTGGTTGCTGTTGCACTATCTTATCTCATGAACTTTTTCTTTTCTTATTTAACAAGGTAGAACTCAGTGTGGAAAAGAGTGCCTGTCTTATTTTTCCCCAGTGAAGGAGTATCAGCTGTTTTGCAAGGTCATTAATTAAACTTGTGGAGAATTTGCAGAATGTGAAGGCTGTGTTTGATGCTGCCATCAAGGTGGTGCTGCAGCCACCCAAGCAGAAGAAAAAGAAGAAGCAACAGAAGTCCTGTGCTGTTCTGTGACTACTACGGTTATAAATTTGCTGGATTCTGAGGTCCCTGAAGCACATGACACTCCAGTAAGCTCCATTGCTGTTGTTTTAATTACTTATACTACTGCTGTAACTGGGTTATGAACATAGTTTAGTGGTTCTCTGGATGCTTTTCTGTTTGTAGTCATGCAAAGGGGCCCACATTTCAACTTTTGTTAGCAGAAAGCTCATCATGACTGAAATCTGAAGCAGGAAAATTTGTTGCTTTTGAAGCTTTGTTTGCATCAGGCTTATTTGTGAGGATTTTTTTACCCTTCTTATTCCAGCTGCTTTCACTTGTATCAAAGTGGTGGGTGCTGTAATATGATCTTGATTCTGTGGTTTATAGAGGCAGTTGAAGCTTGAACTGTTTTGGGCACTGACCTTTCTTGACCTCTGGATTATCATGCTCACTTCTCAAGGCTTGTAATGTAAGTAAAGACTTAAACTATAGCAGGGGCTTCAATCCAGGTGTTGTATATTTTTATAGTCTATCGATTGTGGAAATTTTTTGTTCTCACTCCAATTTCACCTACTATTAGGTTGAAATGGTAAGTGCCACTGTTAGTGATTCTACCAGGAAAGCAAATAATGTGTCTGCAGGTTGAATAATCATTGTAAATTGGATGTTACTGTGAATGTGATATCATAGATGGAATTGTCAATGGATGGTTCATTCTGTGTTTTTCTGGCCATTCTTGGTACCGGGCTTGCAATAAAGTAAAGGAGGTTCCACTTTGGTTCAGTGAAGAACACCTGTAAAGATGAGAACTCTGTTTATGCCCAAGGAGTGGGCCCTTCCTGAAATAATGGGCCTAAGGATCCTGACAGTGCACCAGGATTTTGACATAGTATAGTGCCTTTCCTGGCTTAGACCCGTGGCATTATGCCAGACAGCCACAGGACAGTACAACTTAGAGCCCACATTACACTTAAAGAACCAGGGGATGGTCTGTTGTCACTTTGTAGGCCGGGCAACCTGCCCCTCACAGAATTGGCAGGCCTGGCAAAAGTGAAACAGACATGCTTCACCACCAAAGCAATTACATAGTCATTCAATTCCATTCCTATGAATAAAACCAATGAATCAAATAATATCAATAAGATTATTTGTTAAGAGGGACTAGTATGTAAAGGATCTCACAACATATTAAGTTCTTATTCTACTGGGATTATGTGTTAACATTTAATTCTTAAACTAGCAGGCTTGATCCAAGTCTTATGGCTCCATGACATGTGATGCTTTGTTGGCATAGAATTTCCATTCAATATCATGGCCTTTCTAAACCCACAAGAATTTCCAGTTCTAATTGCCTGGATGTGTTATTTGGAACAAATTTGTCCTTGGGTGCAACTGAAAAGTTTGTTGGCTTGGAAGTGCTTTTGTGAGTGAAGCAATGGAAGATTGATAACAATAGGCTTACAATGAAAACATTTCTGTGGGTTGCTTTTTCAGAGTCAGATTTTGCCCTACAATTTCAAGAGGAAAACAGTCTAGCCACTCTCTATATAACCTCTGAACACTGTCAGAGATCCAGAATCTGAACCACCCTGGATTCACAAGTTTCTGCTATAGATTATTCATGACAGCTTTAAGAAGAAAACAGTCTAGCCTCTTTCAATTCATCCCCTGAACTTGAAATAACAATGAGAAACCTTAACCAGCCCTGATGTTCTCAATAGTAATTTAAAAAGTTCCTGCTATAGATTACTTTAGCAATGGGTCACACAATCTTGCTACGAAGAACAGCAGCAACCTTGCTGTGACAGAGGATATCCCTTCGTGTGCACTGAGTTGAGCTTGGTACTAGTCAACACTGGCTGGCTAGCAATCCTGCACAGTACTCCAAAGGAAACCCCTTGGAAAACCCTAGGACTCATCATATTTAAGATACTACCATGGAACACTCATGTATGACAAATAATTGCTGCAACAAGCCCAAAAGTCCAAAATTTGACCACACCTGTTCTGATCTCAGCATCCATGGTCATGAAATGCCTGCTCCACACTGATTGCATTTTTGGCACTCATCTCCAAGAATGGAATGCCACTTTCTTCAGCAAATGCCTGTGGCACAAAGAATTGAGCATATAAAGATCCTTCAGGCACCCTCAATGCAACCTGACACATGTCATTTAAAGCAACCACTTGATTTCAGAAGTTTTCCTCTCTAAGGGACTCAAGCAACCAACAGTAACTATTATGGCTGCCTTTGTAGTTTGCAAGAAATAGAATGGATGTGATCACTGTCACAGTCCCTGTATCCAGTACTATCTATGAGGCAAGATGAATTTTGTTGCCCACAAGAAGGTTGTCACATTTCACTTGCATGGCAGTCAATCTCATTCAACCAATCCTCCATATTTGTTAACCTCCCTGGATTTTTTACATCATATACAACCTGGAAATTACAATACGAGGTATTTTCAGACATGGTCAAATACTCAGCATGCACTACATTTTCATTTGAAGGATCCACTGATTTGAAATATAAATGATCCTATCCAGAGGAATTTTCAGATCTAATATGCTGCATTGACAAATGAAACTTCAATGGTACAAAGCAACACTTCGGGGTAGCTATAACAAGAGAAAGACCAGTACAATGATGCCATGAGCACAGATACAATAGCTGCTTGTGATTATCCTGAACCATTCCTGCCCTGCTGTATCCCACTACATTTTATGCAGTTGTTAAACAAACACAACTTCTAGTTCAATGCAGAAAAGTCAAATTATCATTTGTGGTTATACACTAGTCTGGCTGGAAGTTGACAAATTGTCTCCACTCTCGAAGAACTCATAATCAGAATGTGAAGCTGAACAGTGAGGGGGAGTGGCTTACAATTTGAAGCTTAATGGTATTCCCATCCAGCTCCACAGTTTCAATTTTCTAACAAGACAGAAATGAAAACCATTTTTGAGACTGATTGTGTTTCTAAGCAATTAAATAGCAAGTCAATATGCCTCTGCCCTTGTTGTACAAACCAGAGTGACAACTAACTGCAATCAAGTTGCACTTCCCTAATTGTAAGAATTTCATTTCATGAAGTCCCATGAACTTGTTTACATTTGTTGCAAGAAAATTATTAATGGTTAACCACACTTACAAAATCAACTCCAGTATTTTTGAACTAGCTCTCTAAGTACGAATCATGCTGCACAGAACACCAACCATGAAAAACGCACCAGGAACACATAAAAAAAAAGTGAACACAAAAAGATTAAGTTGCTCAAAAGGAACATTGTTGCCACCATTAAACAACTTTGCTGACAATAGCATCCAAAAATAGTGTGCATCTCTAATGATGCCAACAAGGAAATGCAAGGAAATAGTAGGTGAATAATGACACATAGACAGAAAACCATCTGCAATCTGCAGCAGAAGGCAAAACTTTCCAACACCTGAATTCCCTATCAACAAAAGCTTCAAGAGTAGCCTAGTCACAGCAACAAAATTTAGGAGATACTTCATCATATTAGTCACCCCACATAAATTCCTGTATTTAATGAGAACCCAAGGTGCCAAACGCTCAAAATATTTGAGAAATTATGTCACTTTTAAGCATATTTTTTTGAAAATTAAGCACAGTAAACAGTAGATTTAATTTGAGCAGAACTTGGTAGGCAGGTACTGTACTAGCATTTCTAAGTTGAATAATAGTTGCTCACTCATAACCATTGCCAGAAACAACTCCCCAATTGGCAGAACAGATCCACACACCATAAAAGTTGGCACTAAGTCAAAATGCCATAGCATAAGCCCCAAATTTTAGGATACTGCCAATAGAAGAGGATAAAATAATTCTGTACTGAATTGCAGCAAGGTTGGAGAACAAACAAGCAGTCAGATCCAGAGCTTCCATTTTCTCCTTAGTTATCATATGTTAAGAGGGATACATCTATGGATATGTCCTGAGGTGCAACCCTAAGCCAATTAAAACTATCCCAAGTTTCAAACTAATATTACTTCCAGTATTTGCATTTTGGTATTCAGTAGGAGTCGTCTCCTCTGCATTCAGAAACAGTTCAACTGAGGAGTCAGCCCCACAAGAACTATGGCAGGTATATTTGGGCAGCAATCTCCTCTGCATACAAAATCAGTCCCACTGAGAAGTCAGCCCCACAAGAACCATAGCAGGTATATTGGAACTGCCACCTTGGAAAACCAACAACCTGCTATGCATGCAACTTTAGTAGTCATATTCTATTTTACGAAGGTTCAAAACTGGGTAGGACCTCTTGCATTTGTGGTATTGTTCCTACATTCATCCAAAACATTGATACAAATGATGTACAAATTGCTGGACAGGTTGGATATGTGCATTCATCAACTCTTTCACAAATTTTAACTTCGCAAATCTTGTACATCATTCAACACTCCTCCTGAGCTTCGCCCCATCCTGATTCTCTCTACCCGCACAACAAAAGTGCAGAGAGCAAGTATCTTCTACATCGACAAGGGAGCAACCCTTTCAACAGCCCTCTATATCATCCTCACTCTTTCTCGCTAGCTCGATGCTGCCCACTACAACCCCTCAAATTTTGGACAGCCTCTGCAATTTGACTCCTTGGTTAATCAAATGGTGGTAGAGGTCTTTGGGTGTGACGCATGGCAATCATCATCAGACTCGCTGTCAGAAGAGCTCATGCCTGAAGAAATGTTGCCAATACTGCCCACACGAAGGTCTTTGCAGCTGTGATGGTTGCTGGAGTTTTGCATTACTGCTGACACTGTTTTCAACCGCATGCGCTGAACACAGACAAGATACACATCCACACTTCAGATCATTGTACTTAAATGCCTATGGTGAAGAGAACAAGTTTTGTAATCTCTTATAAAGCATAAAAATCAGGGGACCAAGAAACAATGATTACTGCCATCATTTAGTTGCTGTGTAACAAAACACGCCGCTACAATCCTACCCCAAAATAAAAAGGATAAAACTGCATCTGGTTAAGAATATCCTACCTCCTGAAAGAAGGCACTGATCTCCTCCTCTGTCAGTGCTTCCTCACCACCCTCAGCATTCTCTTCCCATCCAAGCGACCTCAAAAATGCAGCCTCCTCTTCTTCAGAGGCAGTGGCACCACCAGAAACCACACTAGGCAAGGTCTCAGGCTTAAATAGCTGTTCATTTGGCCCCTCCTGCATTATCAGTCCATTAATAGCACTCTCCTTTTCCTTTCCCTCAATACTGAGATAAAATTCATTGATGATGGTAGGCCTGTCAAGAAGTGACTTCGTCATACTCAGTTGCCTATCCCCATTTTCCAGCTGAAATGAATCCATCAGTGAGTCCCCTCCTGCATCTTCAGGGGATGGAACACCTTGCTTAGAGAGAGAGGCCACAGGTTCTTTGCCATTGACAAAATCACTTTTTGTGGTTGTCACCACATCTAGCTTATCTACAGTATTGACAGCAGAACCCACACTGGCCTTCTTCCTAAGGGCGTTGAAGAAATCAACACGATTTTGTGTAGGCATAGGGGGGCGGCGGTCATCAGTTCCAGCCACCGTGCCAAATAAGCCATCTTTGGACGATGAACCTCCTCCAAGATTCCCATCCAAAGACCCTGCTGGAACAGAAATGGGAGGAATAGGCACTGCACGGCGATCCAGCAGCTGCTTTTGCTTGCGTGGAGTAGAAGCTACATTTGCTCCCCCTATAGCTGCATTCCCAACAGATGATCCAAGACTCCCCCCACCTGATACTGGTCCAAGAAGAGATGAGTCATGTTTCAAAGCACTTTTAGACTGAGTTGATGGTAAAACAGAAACAATCTCCTTGTTCACTTTGTGGACCACAACCTTGCCAGCTTGCGAGGACTTGGCTGTCTCAGGACGCTGAGGGGCTGGCAAGGAGTAGGGGGAGCTCAACACCTGAGAAGAACCCATTCCCTGTCTTACTTTCATACCAGCAGGTTGTGCAACTACATCTGTTGCACGGACAGCCTTCACTTTCAGCTTTTCCCGAGGGCTAAGACCCTGGCACACACACATACATGTTCAACACATGAGACCTAAATCACTGAACACGGTAACATATGTATACCTGATTGAGAATCCAGAGGACTAAAGCGATACTGAGATGATGGGATTCTATCTAAACTATATGGGATCCAACTTATGGCTGAAACCCGAGGCAGTTTGAATTCAACTGGCTTCCAAGGAGCAAAAAAATATGAAACTTTGATTGCCACAGGTCAAAGATCTATAAAGTAATAACAGTCCAAGCCAACCCCATCTGGATACAAAGGACTTTGAAAGTACTGCAATAGCAGTAGGTAGAAGAACCAACCATGTTCTTTGGAAGAGAAGGTTTCATTGGTATAAGTTGTCGTGACTGCTTCCATGCCAACTCCTCCAACCTTTGCATCTCCACTGAGTGCTGACCAAATGATTACCAATCAATCCATGAGTGAACAAACTACAAGACAAATCAACTATAAACTTCCCACCATCTGAAAAAACCGGATAATTAGTCCAGGTTGCCTGATTCTCAGAAATGGCATCACACTGCCAAATCCCAAAGAAAGCCTTTCCAAAGGACAAAGGGCAGCAGGCAGAAGATCATTACATACAAGAATACTGGCCAGCATATTAGTAATGCAAATCAACAAGAAGAATAATTACTGCATGACATCTTGCACAAATCAATCATACTTCCATTAATCCATCAGACCTGTTCATGGCAACGTAAATAAAGCAGTAAACCTCAGAAAGTTTCTCACCTGAGGAGGAGTGCGTACACGAGATGGATTCTGCACGAGAGCATCCACCATCTTTTGGGGATTCGCAGAGGTACCAAAGGTTGTGTTGACTATTGTCACAGATGATATGGAGCTGACATTGGGGATGGTTGGACCAGTTACTGCTGTACCATCAACAGATGGTGAGCTCCCTGTAAGAGCAGAAGGTGCCTCAGCTAATGCTGAACTCCAACCTTCTGCTCCAATACTACCTCCACTACTTCCTGATGCTGTTGCCAGACCACGACTGGGGCCATTAGATGGCAGTCCTGGAGAAGAAGTAGAGGACCTGGTCCCATCAAGCCTTGTAGTTGGTGGGGCTTGCCAAAGAGGCCGTGGGCTTAAAACAGCCACATGTCCTACATTTGGCTGCACCACAACTCCAGTAGCACCCCTTTCTTGGGCACCAAGGGATGGAAAATTGCGCTCAAATGCAGCCTTTTGCATATTACTTGTGAGGCTTCCACTACTAGCTGGTAGCACAGTTGGGAGGCCTCCAAGCTCCCCAGGAACCATCTTTTTCTCACCGTTTTCTACAGCACGGGCTGTTGAACTCATGGATTGAGATCGCCTAAGTGGAAGAGCCTCTGCTTCATACCTGGCACCTAAACTTGGAACTAGACCAGGCCTTCGAAATGGCAAAGCAGTATCCAAACGCTCCCGATCTCTGTCTCGATCATCAACACCTCCAAACCCTGAGATCCTATCCCTATCACGTCCATCACGGTCTCTGTCACGGTCCCAATCCCGGTCTCGTTCCCAACCTGGTTTAGCATCCCTGTCTAGACGGTCTATTCCTTCATGATTGCGGAATGCAGGACTACGGGAAAAATTTGTAAAGCCTCTCGAGTAGGACTCCCGATCCTGCAGAGACCGTTCTATCATACTTGAGCTTCCTCCACCTGTGCCACCTCTTCGAGGTGCTGAATAATAATTGCGATCTGGCAGAGTTGAATAATTTCGTGGGGGCTCATAGTCTACATTGCTAGATCCTGTAGACACACCATTTGATTGTGCCCGTTGCCATGAAGAGAATGATACACCACTTTCATCTGCAAACACAGAAAGGAAGTGCTGCATTGTTCAGAAAGCAATTATGCAGGTCAGCACCATCAGAGCACAGCACCTTCTTGAATGAACATCCATGCAGCATTTAAGAGTACCATAATTCCTAAAACCATGACATTTCCAGGGTCAAATTTGTCTTTAGGTCAATAGAAATCAAGCACAAGACCAACAGTCTATTCAGGATTTTACTCTCTCACCATTACACTAGGGAAACTACCAGTAACATGGTACACCAAACAGCAACTAAGAAACAGCCAAACACTAGCCACACCTTGCAGACATCCAAAACTTGTGGTCAAATGAGCATTTCCAGAAATGAAAGGAAACATCAAACTATTTCCTAGCTACTTAAAGAGGCTGCACCTCTCAAATGAGCTTGATGAAGTTGCAGAGAAATCTCCACAACAAAAATTAAAGGTAACATGACAATGAGTGCAGTCATAACCTCATGAGAGTTGCTCACAAAGTGACAGACCATCACCTTCATCACGAACAGCAGTGATGAGCTGCCATGACTACCCACTGAGTTCATCAACTCCCAACAGTGGGTGTAGATAAGCATATAATAATCTGCCCAAAAACTTGGGCAAACCATTATACACAATCTGCATCCTGAGTTTCTGTTGCCTTTCTGATTCAGGATTATGATTGTAATCCTGACTAAAATCATTCCATGCATTCCACAGTGTGGTCAGATCTGCAGCTCTGAAATGGACTACAATCTGGAAAAACAGCCTGTGAATTGCCACCAATAAACATGAGACCCTAAAGCGTTAACCCTTTTTGGATGGATACACCATTTTGTGGTTGTTCTGGCCACAGAAAAAAGTGCCTACCATTAGACCCAACAATTACATCAAAATGATATCTCAATCAAGAAGTTGGGCTTTGGAGTCCTCAATCCAACTGAACCATCTGGTCTAAGATTTGGTCCATGAGACATCTAGAGTGTAAGCATGGGGCATTGGGTTTCATGTCATCCAGAGTGCCATTGACCCCCTATCTCAGGGTACAAACTTCTACCACTTTACTTTCAGTTACTGGCAGCTGGGATGGCCTGAGGATGCACAAGGTCAGAGGAATGGAACTTTTATTTGCCAGTTCACAGCAACAAAAATATCTTCTCCAAAAGGGTTCAAGAACCAGATAAAGCAGCCAGGTGTGAAAACCAGTTAGTCCATGTCCAACCCTACAAAATTGAGGATACTAGCACACCTAGGATGTCCACTGGAACAAGGACCATTTCTCAGGATCCTTTTCTCCTATGCTGTTACATGCAAATCAAAAACTCCCCACAAATAAAAATGGACACACAGCAAAGACATGGGCAGCTTGCTGCAGGTTTAGTTAAAACCCAAACCCCATGCCCATCTCATCAGGGACATAAGCACTATACACTGGAAACCTTGCGCATAAGGCCATTCCATAATAGTTGAAAAGACTATGAACATTATCTTCTGGAAAACCTTGTGCACAATTTTTTTTCCTACCAAACTGACAATACTACAGACCGTCACCAGAAACGTAACTGTGCACAAGTCCACTCTTACCCAGACCTCACAGCACTCATGATCATTAGTGGTGTTCCTATCCCTCTAGAGAAAAATCAACGCTTATTTGTTTCCACTTGCAAAATATATTATTTTCTAAATATCACAGCCCAATACATTCTGCTCAATCCCCTCAAGCATGAACATGATGCGAAACTAACATCACTGCAAATTGCGCACAACTTAAAAAGATGAATGACAACACTCCTGATTAAAACTAGAAGGAAGAACAGAGCAGGAAACTAACCTTGGTGAACTGAAGAAGGTTGCACATGATGGGAGGCCCCACCAGCCCCACCACCGGCTCCCTTGAGCCATTCTGGCACCAAGGATGGCTCACTTCTATCCATTCCTGCCACTGACCATGATAGGTCTGCTGGCAGGAAAACCACCCTAACCTTCTCAAGAAAAATATCTTCCTTTGCTGCAAACAATCACTGAATCCTTCTTCAACCACTATACTACCTCAAACCCGCCACCACATAAAGCAAACAAATGCTCCAATAGGCCCATCAGCTTGAAATTTTTTGGTTGAAACCACATGCTTATTTGTTTCCACAGGGTTGGCGGGGGATGGACTCTGCCGAGTGCTGAGGACCTAGATGCTTACAGTCGTTGCTACCCAACTGCACAGCAACCCTCTATCTCACACAGACATTTGCCAACCATAAGGTTCCTTGGAGCTGAAACCAAAAACCCTATCGCAACATGCAGCAGCTTCGTGCAAAATATGAACCCCTGGCTGTCTGCTGGAAAAATCTCACCAGAAAAGATGTGGCAGGACTTTTGGCGGCCTAAAAATTTCAAAGTGTCCGCAGAATTTAGTGACAACACTTCGTACAGCTCCGCAACATCCAAGCCACCACAGAACCCTCTTCCGCCCCCAAACCCCTACTCTACCCTACCCACCCTCCCCCCACCCCCCTCACAAACACACAGAAATACCCCCACTCAAACCCCACCACCCCAGTTGTAGTGAACCAGGTAACACCCTAAAAATAGCACCATTCCGGGCGTAGCAACTGATAACTGGTCCTATGCCATCCTTGGCTCGGTCATGGACGCTCCAACCTTTCTTCAAAACATTGAGCCATTTACAGCGGAAACTTCAATCCCTCCGAAGTAGCAAAACCCCAACAAATATGTGGCCGAAAACATTATATATTTTCCTCCTCGTCTACCAAAACCTCCTCCTCTCCTTATCAACCACCAAAAAATCACCGCTGCTGCCAAGAAACAAGATATCGACTCCTAGGGTTTATAATCAGCCAACAAAAAAAAAAACGAAAAAAAAATAGCCCTGGTGCACAGTATCGACTTGTATCCAAATCAAGTCTCCCACCAATAAATCGAGAACTTATTGCCAAGCCCAAGCAGCACGACATGAGTAGGTAGGTCTCATAAGGCAGTCATCTTCGCCATCAGGTCCGCTCAAACCTGTGCAAAGTCAAACCCTACTGTTCCCTCGCCCTAACTCCTTGCCCCCTTTTCTTCTTGCTGCCAAGCTAAGAACCCCCACACAACGTGAAATGCGTATAATACAAAACCCCTTCGATTCATTCACCAACTGGCAGCAACGACACCGGAAAGCTCGAGACCTCATCATCTAGCATCACAAACCCTAGAGTCGTTCCCCCCGAGTCTCCTCACACTACCGCAGCCACTTCGGCAAAGTACGGTAAGGGACGAGATAAAAAGAAGAAGAAGAGACAGTAAAACAAAACCCAAAAACAAAAAAACAAAAAAAAGCTGATAAGAAAAGGAGCAGAGGAGGAGGAGGAGGAGGAGAAGTTGGAGAAGGTGGGGGATGTTGTCAATACTATACTGGTGACAAGTCACTTCCCAAAGGCTCTTATGGCGTCGAGGCTATTCTCAAGAGCTTCCCCCCTCCCCACAACTTATAGAAGCGAGGTCGAGTGCGTGCGGATGTACGAAAAATGGTCGGCCAGTGCGCACAGAGAGAGAGAGAGAGAAAAAGAGAAAGAGGCAGAAAATCATGAGAGATGCACAAGATAGGATTTCCCCTTTCCCTCTAATAAGTAAGTTCCGCCCACTATAATCCCCCACGCACAGAATTCCACGCCTCACCATAATCCACTTTTGTTGTCCTTTTTCATCCTTGCACATTTCAGGCTACTACTGTAGTTGCCTACTGCTAGGAGCTCTTGTGCTTGAGTGTACCAGAACCCACCAGCGCACCAATGAATGGAACTCCAACAGACTCTGTTTCTGTTGGTTTGTTTGGGAGAACCCCACCACCACCACCACCACCACTGCTGCTGCTGCACTAACGAATG
>Ga0116228_10002102_pt1 | contig 17075 bp, 12 predicted proteins | sample S1TSphfallax_2_FD_89694 | JGI IMG/M metagenome (GOLD analysis project Ga0116228, IMG submission 89694) | Host-associated microbial communities from peat moss isolated from Minnesota, USA - S1T2_Fc - Sphagnum fallax MG | ecosystem: Host-associated > Plants > Peat moss > Unclassified | place... | reverse complement strand
TTCATGTGACAAGAACCTTGAGGAGTTCTTGATGTTATGTTTTGTGTTGTGAGCATCGTGTTATAGTTTCCTTTCAATAAAGTTTTATGTTTGCACTTGAGTAGATCTCCTATTTGTTAACAATCCGTGCACCAAAAATGCTCCAATTATGCACTAAACAACGTTGTTTGGTTTGTGAAAATCTGTGTGAATAATTGACCCGCTTATCATTCGTCCTAGTCCCATCTCGAAGCTCTGGCATGCCCTTCTACCCCCGAAGTGTTGCGAGCCATGGAGTGATCTCTTATTCCTTCTTCCATTGTTTTCACCTTTGGACTTGCAGATGAGTCCATCAAGGAGTTTGGGGTGGTGTTAAAACATTCCATCGATGTTACAGGTGTCCGCTTTTTATGTCATGTCCATGGCAATGAACACATGTGCACCCATGATGCAATTCGTAACACTTTTGCTACCATTGCACAAGATGTTGGTTTCCATGGGGGATGAAAACAATTACACGTGCTTCTTTCAACCATGTTCCACTCCTCTTGTTGATGAGTTGACATTGTGTTCACCAAAGATGGAATTCGCACTTTACTCAATGTTGTCATTACTAATCCAACACGAGCATATTTACTTCATTGATTCCACGCAACTCAAAAATTTTGTTGCTTTTGAAGCAGCTCAAGCCAAAAAAAGGAGCTATCATGACCAACACCTCACTGATCATTTCCTCCCTTTAGCAATTGAAGAGTTTGGATTTTTAGACAAACAAGTTGATGTGTTATTACACAATTGTGCCAATGCCATGTGGAATTTCAAAGGAACAAAAAGCCCTCCTCCTTTTGTCTTTGTTACTTTTCTCTGTAAATTTTTTTCAATTACATTACAAAGATTGCAAACATCTTCCATCTTAAGTTGGGCAATAGCGGTAGGTCTAGCTACTTCCCAACTTCCACCCCTTGAAAATGCACCCCCCATCACCACAACTGACCTCCTACAAGGAGTTGATTGTTGGGACAAAGAGATTTTGATATCTAGTTTGTGTTAGCTTCAGGTCCTATAAATTAATCCTTTTCATTTTTCTTTTTCCCTTCTACATTTTCTGGATCTGCGGTGTGTTTATTAATATAGTTTTGCAGGGTTAACTCAAATTCCATCCCAATTCTTGTGGAACTAACAACACACCCATCACCACCTAGGTAACTCAAACTTCAACCCACTGACACCAGCTACTAGTTAATGACTAATGTCACCTTAAAAACTCCTGGGGAAATCTGGAAAAGATGGAATTAGTTGATGCTGCAAATCTGCACTTCATTAGAAGATACAAATTGGCTGTCAATTTTTTGGGAAAGGAAATTTATTTTTTAAGCTTTGTGTAGAAACAGAAGATTTTGCACAGTACAGGAGTTGGTATACAATTTTCAACTAGGTAACCTGCAAGAGGTGGGTAGTTACCAGAAATAGTTGAGATGGGGGAGTGCCAAGGTTATTTCCAGAAACCAATGTGTACCACCAGTTACCAAGCATGATTTGCTCTTCTTAGAATCAAGATGAATGGCCATGCTAAGTCAGAACCACAATCTCTCAATCACTTTTGAATACTGTGTGTGTTTTAATTTTGTCATTCTTCATGTATCTGTCATCATTGTTGTCGTTAATGAAATATTAGAAATTGATGTATGATGAATGTTATTTTCATCCATGAAGAGAGCAGTTATGATGTTTTCATCCAAGAAGCAGTATGGTTACAGACTAGGTAACTGGCGAGAGGCTGCAGGTTATAAGATATGACCAAGCCGCGGGAGCAATTAGTTGTCATGTTTGCACCTTGTTTTGAGATATCATCCATGAGGGCGGGGCTTGCTTTTGAAATTTCCTATTCATCATCCAAGAGCAAGAGGGTTTTCAGATATCATCCATGAGGGCGGGGTTCTGGAGTTTAGTAGGTAGGAAATGACTACAAGGTCACAGATTATGGGTTCTGTGACCCACGTCCTCTCAGCCAATCAGGTGAGTGAGATGATTGCGTCAGCTCACTTCATTGGCCTGCCCATTCCACCTGCCTGAGCTAAATTTGAGGTTTGTAATGCTCACAGTTGCAATGAAAAAGTGGCTATGGAGGATGAGGGAGTATAAGGGAACTTCATAAAAAAAGATCAATTTTTTTTCTATAAAAAGGTTTAGGTTTGAATGGCCCTTTCTTTTCTGGACAGGACAGAGGTTTGGGAGCTTTGGAGGCAGAGGCACGCCTCTGCCTGATACGGCCAAGCAGAAAGTTTGCATTTTGTAGCCTACTTCAGTCGGATCTGCATCTCGTGAGGCAGTCTGCCCTGTTCTAGGTTCATGTGTGCGTCAACTATCAGCTCTTGAGAGAGCTGAGCGATAGGTGGCCAGACACCAACTAAACCATTTTTTGGATAGTTTGTGAGGGTGCCTTGGCGCCACTATTATATACTTATTTTTACAGTTGGCCAAGCTGTGATCCGAAATACAAATCCAAGAGATACTATCCTCTCAAGACAAATGAGGACTAGATCATCAGTGGAGAACAACTGCATCCTCTCATGTCCTCTCATTTAAGTGGAGAGTAAGGCCCCATTGTGGGGGCATTCCTGAAACAAGGGATGTAGGATGAGCTGATTCCTCCTCATTTCAAGAATGTCCCCTAAAGCACGAGGCAACCAACCATTATGAATCATGATGAGCCTAGAAATACATAGATCATGAGGCAGTAGCAGCAGGAGGAACCGACCTAAACCTCCTAGACTCTACTAGGTGTGTGAGAGGCTGCCTCAACCTCAGATGCCTCTTGTAGGCGGAAGGTGGATTATTGGCAAATAGAAGGTGCTATCTTAAATAAATACACTAGGAAATTTCTCTGACTGCTTGATGGTAGTGGGGTTTTTTTTTTCCTAAGTTTCGAAACTAAAGTTAGTAGTGAGCATACCCAAGAGGGATTCAGGCAGTAAAATAAATGATGAAAAGTTCCTATAACCTATCTAAACAATATAAAAATGAGTTAAAATGCCAAGAAACCAAAATATGAGTTGAAAATTTCAGAATTTGGCAAAAGTTTTGCAAAGGAGAAAGAATATGCGATAGAAGTATTTTAATTTTTTTGTACTTGTGCGAAATTTCGCGTCCACAAAAATGGCTGCTTGATGGCATCTCTGTGTTAAAAATGCTAGATACTATTCCACCACTTTATTATGAAAAGAGTCAGATGTCTCCCAAGAGACTATTCCAGCAGTTTTGAAGCTTTATGTTACCTACACATACATCGAGGAACATTCAACAGAGTACGGGGCACGCGCGGAGGCCAAAGTGGAGATGATTGAGCAGATTTCTGGTGTTTGAACCGCAACAAGAATCAATTGGGTCGATACTCGGACACACTGCATGAGCATCAAATTTGTTTGTTACTCAAATTATCAGTAGATGCCCCCACCTGAAAAGATGCGAATCACACTCTTGAACTTTGAAATTGTTCCATATGAAATATCTCAGGGGGCCGGCAGTGTTCAGGCACAGTAGCACCAAGCACACATTACAATGCGTTGTTTCAGGTCAGACTCCAGAGATTGCATTCAGTCGGCCCTTGGGTTTTGCAGTTGTGCTTTGGGCTCCAATTGCACCTTCCATGCCCATGTGCTATCCCATGTACAAATGGAGGTGGGACGCAGGGTACCACGCATGCCCATGTGGCTTTCTTTCTACAGCGAGTACTTACTACTCACCACCCACTTCAAAGCGTTAAGTGTAGGGTAAGGGGGCCAGTACTGACAAGGCATCGTGCCATTTGAGAATGCTGTTTACAAGGACAGCACTCACAGTGACAATGGCGTTCGAAAACAGCCAAAAAGAGCCACACCAACAACCCTTAGTTGAAGGACAAAGAACCACAAATTCTTACCTTTCCACAAAATTCTTAAGCTACGAGCAGTTCCACCTGTACTCAATATTTGAGCCTTCAATATTACTTCTTACTAAGATTACTTATTTACTGCTTCCAAAGCTCCACCCATAAACATGAAAATGGCATCCTAAAAGAGATGAGATTACTAATAGCAAACCACCTGGACCAGTCAATCCATCTCACCAATCAAGAGCAGGTGTTAGCAAAAATGCTAACCCAAAGTCTTTTTACTGCCTCAACCTGGCCAATTTTTATTGTTTTCATCCAAAACATGATTTGCACACCGACCATGCTCTAAGAAGATTGTTCTTCATCTAAAACATCAATGTGCAGTGCCCCAGTGAGGATGCTCTAAGCAGATGGAAGCATCTTATAGAAAGTAAGTTCACAGGTATCTAGTATCTACTTTGACATGTGATTTAAAGTTGCAAAACTGTAAGATTACCCTCGCATAGATTCTGGAGTGAAATCTCATGTTGTAGGAGACAATTATATCTAGTGTAGGTTAAAGTCCCAGGGTGGGGGCATTCAGCAAAAGAAGGGTCTTAAGAGTAAGGCTGTACCCAAGTCTTGGCCTGCATCTTGAGAATGTTCTGGGGTCTTTGTTTTGTAAAGCACAAGGCAAGCATTATCATGAGCCTTAACATACATAAGTCACAAGTCAGAAGATCAGGAGGTTTCTCATGCCTACTCCTTGTTAGTGGAAGGGATCTTACATCTTTAAAGGTAGCATGACACTTAGTGTTATAGAGTGGTCAGTTGTTATTTTCAGTAACACCTATTTATCATCTCTTGAAGTGTCACTTGGCCAATTATCATCACCTTTCTTACCTTCATCTAACATGATCATTCCATCTATTGACACCTCGCTTGTTGTAAGGTAACAACATTGTCTATAAGTGTCAATTCCGTCTTTTGCATTCAGACAAACTATATAATGGTAAGTCAAGGATACGATGTTAGAAGGCGCTGAACATTAGGAATTGGGGAGAAGTCTTGAAGGGGTGGGAAATGGTGGCGTTGTGTCACCACCAAGTTACAAGCTCATTTTGGGGTGCTTTAAATTAACACCAAACTTTTCAATAAAATCTATGTTTTGAACAAGTTTAGGTGTTAGCTAAACATTGATTTATCAATAACTTGTCAACAATTGCCAATCAAGGATGCCACATTTATTTTTGTGTTTATTAAGATTGCATATGTGAAAATAAAGTTTTAAATGATTTCTTTGCTATTGACTTGCCACCAAGATAACACCAGGTGTGATGCTACTTCAAATAGGGGTAAGATTGCTCCTCCTCTCCTCGGAAGGAGTAGGCATAAGATCCCTCCTCTTTTCTAGAAAGGATATTCGTATATTTAAAGTGCCCTCCAAATATACTAGGAAATTTGCAACTAAAGACTTTTTGTTTGTTTTTATGCAATATTGTTACCATTCACTTGGAAATGTGCAACTCATACCTCTATATTTTTCCAATGTACCTTAAATTCAATTTGCAAAGTTATTCAATATTCAACTCTTTGCTGAGAATATTATTCATGGCAATGAACAGTTCAGGAGGTCAAAAGTTCATCAGTTTTCAAAGAACTCTTACAACAATATCAAGCACATTGACCCTGTGGAGGTCTGGGGAGGGAATTGCAAGTATCTTGAGAAAAATGAAGGGCAAAAGAGTAAGTTATGTGACCCAATGATCAGGTGCTAAATTAATGGGTGCTTGGAAGGGAAGGACCAAGTATTTTTGCGGATAAAGGTATCTGACACTGGTAAATTGGCCAATTACGAGCTACTTACTCAAGTCTTAAAGCACCAAGTAAAATTTCCTAATGTATTTGGAGGTCACCTTACATTTGTGAAGATCACTCATAGAAAAGAGGAGGAATCTCCTTAAAGAGTGGAAAGGTCTACAATGAATCTTATGTTGACTTGTAGGCACAAGATCCCTCCCTCTCTCAAGTGGTAGGCATAAGAACCCTTGTCCTCCTACACCTCATGATCATGTATGTTTAGGTTTAAAATAACATTTGCCTTGTGCTTTACAACGGTTAAATCCCATGGGTGGGGACGTTCCCAAAATGCAGGGCTGGACTTGACTCCACCTCATCCTAGGCTGCTTCTTTTGGGAATGCCCCTATCCTGGGGCTTTACCCTACATTTGAGACCCCGAGTTCATGGAGTTAGTCACCCATTTGAAACTAGACAATGGTATATATTGATGGGTTGGGGAATTGGAACTTACTACAAGCTGCCATGTCTAGGGATGAATACTACATCTCCCATATTGTTTGCCACTAGTTATACAAGTTAGTGGCAGGCTTTCAACATGGGGATGGTTTATGTTGTCAACCATTTAAACCCTATTCATAGGAAGTATATATTTTGTCTCTTTCTATTACTATGGTTTGGCTGTCACAAGGTCCTCACAAATCTCTTTTAAACCCCCCTGAAAATTGACAATTTCAGCATCTGATTCCTATCTCCCCTTTCTTGAATGAAGCAATGGAGTTTTTAGAGTAAAAGAACAAGACAACCATTGTGTGAAGGGACCAAGTGACAATAACAGGGGTTTGCTGATGCCACAAAATGCAAAGATGTCCTCTTGGATCCTCGCATGAGAATTAGTAATCTTTAGCTGAATATGGAATTTGTGACACCGCATAGAATGCTACACAGTATAATGACATGAAATAATTTTCAAGTTTGATTCATTTGATGTTTGCTAGTTTATTATTAAGTGTAAGGATTTTCACAAGTATCACCTTTCAAGGTCTTTTATTCTCACTACAGTTTGAAAGGTTGCATGAAGAATTTCCCATTCATGAACAACTAGTTGAGGACCAAGTTGCTCTTCTAGGAAGGTGATGATTGGCTGAATGTTTTAGTGGGCTACTTGAGGTCTGAGGAGTTGCCATCATACATGTTTGTGAAAGTAGCTAGTCATGTTAAGTGAGAGGGTGCAGGGAGGTTTAAGGTCCTGTCCGTTGGCTGATGCTTTAAAACAAAAGACATGGGGTCCATTTTGAGGGAGGGGGATAGGGTTCAGTGGGCTGAAAGTAAAGTTTCAAAAAACAAACAGGAATTGTGAGGTTGGTGCAACCACCAAAAATGTTGCTTCCTGTGTGGGATGAAAGGGAAATATGGCAATGAATGAGTAGGAAAGTGCATGTGAGCCTTGGGCCCCTTAAGAAAACACATGGAGAAGTTGTCAAGTTGATGCTTGGGTACTCCAATTCTAATGTTGGCAAGGGTTTCTTAAAGTAAACTTAAGGATAACAATGATGAATCGGCAGAAAAAAATGGTTGTGCTCAGGGGGCCCCATTGTGCAGCACACTGTAAATAAATTCAGACAAGCAACGTACATGGGAGTAAGAATCTGAGCCGCTTTGTAGAGTCATGGAGCCGGTGAAAGCGCTGTAAGCCGCCTTAGCAAACAACCAACATGCTTATCTGAGCCGCTTTCAGTAAAAGTTCACTTTCTCATTAGAGATACATGCATCGCCTACCTCAGCCGACTTTGCACAATCATGGAATCCATTGAAATTACGCTCAGCTGCTTTTCCCAAAAGCAACATGCTTAGTTGTTTGGTCAATGCATATTGGTAAGACAACCATGTATATATCTGGCTTCAAAACATGGCCAATTATTGAACATATTTGTGTATTACTTGTAGTCCCACTACGCAATTCCATGTGAGTTTCATCAACCATCAAGGATCTCCAATGTTCATGCATACATAGCTGAAGGTGGGCAAAATCTTTGGAGCACCGTGTGGTTTTATTTGTTTAAAACTACTTTTGAAATATCGGTGGTCTTCTTGTTGGCTCCCAAAACAAGAAGACCACCGATGTTTGGTGATCATGTCCACACTTAAGGTCAACCTTATGTTGTAATGTATTGTCACACCATGTCCACACTATTGTTGTAGGGTTTGTTACTTCATCCTATCTTCTAGATTGTAGAACAACAAGTGGACAATCTCTTCTCGTAGATATATGACTTTTTGTGAACTCAATGCAATAGACTTAGTCGACCATACATTTGATTATTTCATTGTTGAAAAATGCATAGTTTTTACAAGTAGCCTTATTACATACATAAAATGTGTTAATGCAAAGTGTTCTGAAGGACAAACAACCGCATAAGGAAGAAACACAAAAGGTGCAAAGTATCCTTGGAAACAATGATGTAGACATAGCTAATAACTCAATATTTTGAAATCTATGACCAAGCAAAGCATGTGGACATGTGGAGATACCACATTCTTTTTATAACATTTTAAACATATGTCAAAATGATTCTTTACAAAGTCCTTTACAATTACATCCATCCATCCATTGTAAACATATCACAAAGGTTTATTTGCTTAAAAGTAGGAGGATGGATCTTACATGTTTGGAATTAATTGGATAATTGGATAATACACCAACCCCAATTGAAAATAAAATAAAATCTCATCTTAACAAAATGCTCAATAGGGAAGCACCATAAAAAAGTGTCATTTGTGAATGCCTTCTTAGTTTTTTGTGGGGAAAAAAAATGCAAATCTAGTGATTGAAATGTGCGATTACATGTGTGCATACCTTATTAAAAATTAGGCAAAATTTTAAATGGGTATTTGAGGCAAAAATTGATCAACCAACTAGAAAATGAATTGTTCAAAACAATTATTGGTTTGCATAAGATGTAAATCATACAAGAGCTACAATTTTTAATATGCCATAATTGATTATCTTTTTTGAAAAAAAATATTGATTAAAATTTGAAGTTGGATACTTGCGCTGAATTGCAAGATGGTGATCTAGGGCAAAGCAATTGCTCAAATTTCTCCAGACGTTTGACTACATATTCGTTGATGGTTAATTGATTTACTATTTGTCATAATACATCTAAGAAGATAAATTTGAAAATATTTTGTGAGCCCAAGGCACCAATTACTTAAAGTTGATTCAAATTGTAAAACTCTTTTTTTTCACCAAACGTGAAAAGAAGGATAATCCTCTCTCAAGATCAAACTGAGAAATCTAGACCCCTTCACCAAAATAATACTTTTTGTAAAATATAATGTTTTATTTCAACTCAAGCACTCAATGATTTTTAGTATCTAATATCCAACTCCAACACCAAACACTAAATAGGAACAATGAATTATATGTGGCATAGGCTTGATGTTCTTGTAAGACAAGTGCCCAAGTTGAATATGTTTCTCAAGAAAATTATAGTAATTATGATAATTTTTTTAAAGTGTCATTAATATCTCACAATAGAAAGATGGGGAAATGTCTAAAAATTAAGTACATGGGCTCAAGATCTCGAATTCAATTTTTTTTCCCAATATTCATCTTCTTCCATGTACATGATTTCCATTTGTACCATGTGCAACTTGATCCCACTTCCTCAATGAAATTGCCCAACAAAAAAAAAGGAAACAAAACAAATTGAGCCAAGTTTCTTAAGGGGAAAGGGAATTGGGGTAATGTTTTATCATGGGGCTTGGCTACACCACTTAAGGAAAACACTGACAGAAGTTACAATGCTTGTATAAAAATTTAAGGTTACACAATGGATGAATGTATCATCTCATTTTCCCTATCTTTCAACCTTTTTCAAATTTTCATCAAAATTGTATTTTTTTCATCCAATATGCAATTTTTTAAAAAAAATCATCTTATAACTTTTCCCTTAATTTTAATTCATTATACAACATTAATCCCCCACTTTTTCATCCTTGATGTGCAAATTTTTTTCAAATATTTCATCCATCATGCAACTTCCCCCCCCCCCCAATTTTCATCCATTGTCAATGTTGGCTAGCCCAATTAGTTGCCCCAAGTTGCTTGCAAGTTGGTCCATGAATTTTTATTTCAGCAACTTGGGCCAACCATATGGAACAAAGGGGAATGATTGGTTGGACCAAGTTACTTGGGGGAATGGTTGGTCCATGAAGCTTTCCCAAGTTGGCTAATTGCCCTAGGCAACTTGGGCCAACCATATGGTTGTGCATGATGGAATGGACCAATGGTTGCTAGGCCAAGTTACTTGGACAAATGATTGCCCATCTTATTGGCCATAGTCACCCTAGTCACCCCCCTTGTCAAGTTATATTGCCAAAATGACTCTTGGGCATTGAATCATCTAATAAAAAGGTCAAATTCGATTCAATTGAGGATTTGAAGACTTATTGACTTTTTTTTAAATTATAATTTTCTTAATGATAACTTTTCAAATGAAGGAAAAATGAGAATGTTATAAACCTTCAAAGTAACATGATTCATAACTTGATAGTTTCAAGATTCCCATTTTGTAGTCTTGGGAAAAAATGTCATTTGTAAGTCCCATGGTGTAGGATCTACCATAGGGAGGGAACTGACAACTCCCTTTAAGTTTGAGTTGGGATGAGTTGAGTTTTGTAAATTTGTGTTACCCGAAGTTGATTCATGCATCATTTTGGATCCAAACATTAAAAGAGAATTGGAAAATAATGACTAAAAATTTATTAAATTTTAATCATAATGGACATTTACAATTGCAAAATGTTCTAGTCACCTTGGGCAAATGTGATATTATATAACTAATTGTAAAAAACATTTAATGGCATGGAAGTTGCAGCAATAGTTGCAAACCCTTGTGACTATAATCCATTTTTTCATTGACTATCATGAATGAACATGAATATGATGTGGATACTTGTAGCTACATGGAACATGGCTTTTTAACTAAATTTGTGATTATGATATGGATAGTTGCATGATGTTAAGTGTTAATTAACTAGCCTAACCTACTTACATATCTAACAACCTAGTAGGAAGATAATTATAGGTGTTAATCCTAGCCTAACTAGCCTAGCATACTAGCTTTAGTTAAGCCAACCTCCTATGCCCACCTAGCTTACTAGGCTAGGTACCTATCTCTACTTAGCAAGGTAAATAATAGGTAGGTAGGTAATGAATACCTAGCCTAGCCTATTTAACCTGACCTAAATTAACCTTTAGGGTACAAATAAAAATTCACTTGAACCCATCATTTCCATAAGTATAAACCAAGTCCTCAACATTACATTGCACCTTTATAAAATAATAATTTTTTTCATTTATTTTTTTCATAAATTGTTACATTCACCAATTACTTAAGATAACTCGAAATGTATGTAATATGTAGGTAGGTAAATGGGTTACCTAGCCTATATATGTAGATGGATTACCTACCTACCCACCTAGCTAGGTAAAAAAATAAGTAAGTAGGTAATAAGTGCCTACCCTGACCTATTTAATTTAACTTAATGTACCAAGTGCACCTAGCCTATTTAGTACCTAGTTTAGTTTATCATTAGTACTATGCAATAATAGCTTATCCTAACCTACCTATTAGCCAATAAATGTGTACACTTTGATAAGAAAAATTACAATAGCAAAGGTGTCATGTGCATTGTTCATCAATCTTTTCATTTAAATTTATGACAATCACAAATTGTAATCACATGTACAACAAGAATTTGGATATGTTAGAATGTAATTGCATATGTGATTACTAATGTTTGCAACTATGGTGACTCATATGATTATTGTACATGTAGTCCCAAAATGAATTGATTTGGACATTGGTCACACATTAGTCACAAACATAGGATCAAAATGGATAGTGAAACTAACTTGTTCTCTTGGTTTATGCAATTTGACTTGATTAGGAATTCAATTTAAAAGGTCATCCTAGTCTCATCATAAAACTCCCCCACCTTCTTCATAGGGAGTTAGGATATGTGCATTGGGTTTACATTCTATCATAAAACCTTGAACCAACAAGGTTATTTACCATTGATAGTACTTTACAAATCTAGAGGTGTGTCATTTGATTGAAGAAGATTAACCCAAATTGCCAAAGGAGAATCATATTCTTTCTCTCCTAGGTGAAAGCCATATGGGAAGAAAATTTGGTTATAAAAACATTTGAAACCTTGATGTTTGGGTGGGGATGAGCTCAAACGAGCCAAAATTGATGTCAAAACATCAACTTTTCTTTAATTCTTGTTACATTTATCTATGTGGTGCAACTTTAATGGCATGTGAATCATGGAAAGTTGTGCTTATTGAACAATATGGATGTTGAAAAATCTAAAATGAGTCAAAAAAATTCCAATATCAAAGTTTAGTTTGAACAAATGATGTTTAGCAACTTCATTCAATAACACTACTTTCACAAAGGGCCCTTTAGTTTTCATAATACAATTTCATTGATCCTCAATGTTTTTATAGTAGTAGGTTACTATTAAACACATTCTAAAGACATTCAAATTTTCATATTTCAATTTTGTGTTTATCAAAATTTAAGGTTTTAAAAAAACTCATGAGTCTTTATGACATGTGAATGTGATGCAATGTATATGTTGTTTACAAAACATTTGTAGCTTATAATATTATAAACTAAACTTGAAAATGTTAAGATGTTTTTGGTATGATTTGAAATTGTGACAATTTCTCAAGATGAAACAAAAAAATTGGCAAAATTTGTACAATTTTCAAATTTATATTTATTCAAAATTGATTGCCAAAAAAAATGACATATTGCAACAACTATAAATATAGTAAATAAAAAGTTTCAAAATATTTCATTTGAAAATTCATCTTTATGAAAACATGTTTTTTGGGCAAAATGACCCCTAAATGGATAATAGTCTAAATGCAAAGTAAACACATTGACTTGTTAAATGTTGTTTCGACCTATTTCATTTATTGAAAAGTTGTCAATTAAAACACCATGATTTTTTATTTAAAAAAATGTCATAGTAAGTATAGTTTTTTTTTTTCATAATTTGGGTATAAAAACAAAACATGAAAACCAATGATTTCCTATTGAACATAAATTGCAAAAAAGGTTGTGTATTCACTATGCCAAAAACATTGTAATCATGACTTGAACATTTATTATTAATGGCCAAACCTATTCATGTAGTCATATGTGACATGTAAAACACCTTATAGTAAATATTATGATTACATGACTATATTCAATTCTTCCATTAGTCATATATACAATTTGGGATGCAATTAGTGGTAATTAATCCTTTGAAGTGGATGAATTGTGGGTGATTCCTCATCCACCTAGCCCATCACATATCACATCATTGTGACCTATGCTTACCTACCTACTTAACCTAATCTACCTACCTACTTACTCACCTAGCCTAGGTTCTTTACCTACCTACATAGCCTACTTTACTTGCCTACCCACCCACTCACCTACTTACTTCATGTACCTACATATCTAGCCTAGACAACCTAGTTATGTTTATTTACCCACCTACCTACCTAGCCTACATAAGTACTTATGTATCTATTTAGCTTTATTACCTACTTAACCTACCTATTTACTTAGCTAAATAGGTAATAAATAGGTAAATTTTGTAACCTATGGTATATAGGTAGTTAGTTAGGTTATGTAGGTAGGTTGATAATAAGTAAGTAGAGTGGGTAGGTTATTTAGGCTACATACTTAAATTTATACCTACCTAGACATATATATTATTTGACCTAAGCTTGGGCTTAGGCTAAGTTAGGTAGGTAGGTATGTAGGTTAGGTAATAAATAGTAGGAAAATGGGTAAATATGTAAGCTACTTTGTATGAGACAAAGGATGTGGGATCTTGTTGTATTCTTTCCTTTTGATGAAATTTATCCCATATCCTTTGTTAGCAAGTTTAATTTTGTAAATGATATAACTAGGTGAAAAAATAGTTTACACATAATACATGTAGGAGAAGTATTCAAAGTGCAAGTACTATTTGGGATGAGCAAATAAAAAAGGCTCGTGACCAACAAATTAAATAGGATCCTACTTACTCAAACCTATTTACTAACCTAGCCTAAACCTACCTACTTAGACTTACCAATTTAGCTAATTAAATTTTTAGCTTAAACTTCTAAACTACCTATGTCTAGGATAATAAATATAAGTAATTATATTTTCTATGTGGCTTTACCATTGTTAAACACATGTCTACATTCCACATATAGACAATAAACTAATAAATAGCTAATTTTTTTAATTTAAATTTTTGGTTGTAGTCATGTAGTCATTAATGCCATAAATTTCTACATAATCATACGTGAAGTAATATATGCCACATTTTAACATAGTGATTTTGGCATCAAATTAATTACATCTAATTCATTGTTATTGTTAATGCTTTCCACCTCAAACCATCTTAAATGTAATTTAAAACTTGTGGAATTTTTTTCCTTCAATATTTAAAAACTCTTTCCATCCCTTAGTGAAATGGGTCAAATTGCATTCAAATGAACCAATGACATTACCAAATATTAGTGCAAAATAATATTTTCATAAGAAAATATTTGAATGATTTTTTTTTGTAATGTTTTGTTAAATATGTTGGGGATCAACCCAATTCCTCGCCATTTGTGTGATGTCCACATTGAAAAATGATTGATTTTTAAAAATGTGCATGTATATTTATTTCATTTAAGATTTTATCAAAATTTCAAATCAAACTAAAATGTTTTCATTGTTTCATTGTTCCATTTATCTATTATAACCTATAATTTTATTTTGTAGATTATTTACATTAGAACTCATTGACATGTCGTAAATGCCTTTTGAAATTTATACATATCGAAAACTCAAATGTATTTAAAAAAATTCAAATTACACATTTTCTCAATAGTGAGTGTTTTTTGGATGTGACTTGTAGTTTCCTATTGCCCAATTTTTTAAAACCATTAATAAGTTGTTTTTAAAGATGTTAAGTGAGCATTTGCAAAATGGACATTATTTGGCACAATAGTTGCACATTGTGAAAAGTTTTTAATTTTTTAAAAACCTAAAAATGAATTAATTGAGTTTTTAGTTCAAATTTCATGACATTCATATTAATCATTAAGCAAGACTTGTTATGATTATCATGGTTTGAAAATGCTGATGCATAAAAACATATTTATAATTGTTTGAAATCACTAGAAGAAATATTGTCCAGTTCGACCCTAAATTATAATTATGATGCAACTAGTGTCCAAGTTAATTAATTTTGCAACTACAAGTATGTCCATCCTATGTGTCATTATAGTCACAAATGTTTATAGTCACAAATGTGACTAAAACTTGGCCAAAAACTTTTTAAATCAAAATTGCAACTATAATTTGTGATTGTTGTTTACTTGGATGGAAAAAAAGGAAAATGAACATTTACCATTTGTTATTGATTTTGCATCCATTAATGGATGAAAACCTTACTATTTTTGCAACTACTTTAGTATTTCTACCAACTTTACATCAATTTTGCCAATTATACAGCATGATGATCATACCAAATCATTAATAAAAAAAGCCCATTTTGCAACTTATTTTAAACAACTAAAAGTGTCGTTTACGACTATTTTGGAATTACTTAGCTTAGTTACTTATGTAGTTCAACCTACCTAATTTAGTTACCTATCTAACTTAACCTACATAATATAACCTAGTATAAGTGCCTGTTTAATCTACCTACCTATCTAGACCACCCATCCTAAATATATAACCTACCTACATTCAAAAAAAAAAACCTCATTTTGTCACTTGTTTCAAACAATATACCTACCTAGTTTAAGCTACCTACCTACTTATGTTTACCTAATGTAAGCTACATTTTTTACCTACCTACCTATTTATGTTTACCTAACCCAAACTACATACTTAACTATTTAACCCAAGCTACATATACCTACTTACTTAAGTTAAGTTACCTACCTACCTACCTACCTACCTATGAAAAGTGATTAATAATTAAAATTCTTACCACTTTTCTTTTGTTATCTAGCATGAAGTGTTGATGGAAAGTATATTGTCTACATGTACTAATCTCCTTATTGATCATATATAATTAAGTATGTTATGTAATTAATATACAATTTTTTTTTAATGAGAAGCATGGGGGAAGAAAATCATATTATTTAGAAGCTTCTTGGTGGGAGTATAAAATAGCTCTGGAAAGCCACTTTCGCCTTTCATTCATTGTGCAAACAAAATTGACTTCCCAACCTTTTTTTTTCCAAAAACATTTCCCCATCACAAAAAATCTATTATTTTTGAACATTTATTGTGTGGGGATGGGGAGCTACAAAAAAAAAATCATCTTTTCCACCTTTAAATAAGATGAAACTATTAAGTAATGCAAAGGAAATTCAACACATAAAAAATAAAATAAAAATTGGCAATGCCCTGCCTGATTTGCTTATTAAGACTTCACATCCCATCATGCTTTCAATTAAAGTTATTAAAAAGCCTTTCAATCACTCCTACCCCCATGGTCTCTAGTTGTAGGTTGCGTTTTGTTGACATAACCAATAAAGGCAAAATCAATCAAGTCAATGAATATTAATCATGCTTATTTTTCGAGGTTTATCTTATTTTGTTTCCACAACAATGGAAGGAATGCTACAAGCTTGCAATGCAATAAAAGAAAAAGAAAATTCTTGCTTTACGTCTTTTGGTTCATAATTTTTTGAATTACTCCTAATCTAAAATGCATTTTTTCCATTCATATATAGATCCAATTGTCAAAATCTATAAAAAGACTAGCATAGATCAAATTCCAAACAAATCAATCTTGTTAACATAATTTGCTTAAGGAAATAAAAAAAGTGATCTCCAATTCAAATATAATAAATAGAATAGAAAAAAGATAAAATCTTATATTAAAATGGCTTCTAGCATGTTAAGAGGATCAAAGATGTGTGTTCATAAGCAAACAATACATAAGTATCTATTTAATTTATTACCTATTTATTTCCCTACTTAACTAAATAGGTAGGTAGGTTAGGTACTAAAAAATAGGAAAATGGGTAAATAAGTAGGCTATTTTTGTATGGGACAACTTGGATGTGGGATAATGTTATATTGTTTTCTTTTGATGAAATTTATCCCATATCCTTTGTCAACAAGTTTAACTTTATAAACTATATAATTATGAATAGTTGATAAATAATACATGCACTATAAACATTCAAAATGCAAGTACCACTTGGGATGAGCTAATAAAAAAGGTTTGTGACCAACAAATTAAATGGGATCCTACTTACCTAAGCCTACCTACCTATCTACCTTGTAACCTATCTATATGCATAACTTAAGTTTAGGTTATTAGCTAGGTTAGCTAGGTGGATTAGTCAATTAGGCCTAGGTTTGG
>Ga0116228_10002100_pt1 | contig 17088 bp, 13 predicted proteins | sample S1TSphfallax_2_FD_89694 | JGI IMG/M metagenome (GOLD analysis project Ga0116228, IMG submission 89694) | Host-associated microbial communities from peat moss isolated from Minnesota, USA - S1T2_Fc - Sphagnum fallax MG | ecosystem: Host-associated > Plants > Peat moss > Unclassified | place... | reverse complement strand
CGCCAGCGCTGAGGCGGTTGCGCTGATTGAGCGGGCCATCGGGCGGCAACCTGGCGATCCGGCGTTTCATTTCAATCTGGGTCTGGCGCATTTCCGGCTTGGGCAATTCGAGCGGGCCGCCGCTTCGTTTCGCGAGGCCGCGCGCCTGAAGCCGGACTGGCCGCAGCCGCACTATGATCTTGGCAATGCGCTGCACGCCGCCGGCCGGCGGGAGGAGGCGGCGCGGGCCTATCGCGCGGCATTGAAACTGAAGCCCGACTACACGCAGGCCGAGGTTAATCTTGCCAACACGCTGAAGGCGGACGGCAAGTTGGCGCAGGCGTTGTCGGCGTATCGCCGGGTGCTCCGGCGCGCGCCGAACCTGCCCGAGGTGCATAACAATCTGGGCGCTGCGTTGCTGGACGATGGCGATCGGGCGGGGGCTGAGGCGTCGTTCCGGGCCGCCATTGCGTTGCGGCCGGACTTTGCCGAGGCGCTCGGCAATCTCGCGGCGCTGCTGATCGGCGACGAGAAATTCGCCCAGGCGGTGCCGTTGGCCGAGACCGCGCGCGCCGCCGCCCCGGACCGGGCCGGATTTTGCGAAATGCATGGCGACGCGTTGCGCGGCGCGGCGCGCTATGACGCGGCGATCGCCGCCTATGAGGCCGCGCTGCGGCTGGAGCCGGCCCGCATATCAGCCAAATTCGGCATGGCGGAAGCGTTACGGTTGAAACGCGATCTGCACGCGGCCGAGGCCATGCTGCTGCCGCTGGTGGCGCAATTCCCGAACGCCTGGCAGGCGCATCACGACCTGGCCAACGTGGTGCGCCACCAGGGCCGTTTTGCCGAGGCGGAGGCGGGTTTCCGCCGCGCCGTGGCGCTGCGCGAGAGTGCGGCAACGCTAGGCCCGCTCGGCATGGTGTTGCGCGACCTCCAGCGCCTCGATGAATCCACCGAGGTGCTCGCCCGGGCCCTGGCACTGGCGCCGCACGATCAGGACATTCTCTACAATCTGTCCACCACCCATCTGACCGCGGGCCGTCTGCGCGAGGGGTTCGCGCTCTATGATGCGCGATTTGCAAAATTCCGCCCGCGCCCGGTGGCGGGGCGTGCCTGGACCACCGAGCGCGTCCGCGGCCGGACCGTGCTGGTGGCGGCCGAACAGGGCTTTGGCGATACGTTGCACTTCATGCGCTACGTGCCGGCGCTGGCGGATGCCGGCGCCCGCGTGGTGCTGCGCGTGCAAACGCCGCTGCACCGGCTGCTGAAGGGGTTTCCCGGCGTCGCCGCGCTGGCAGAGGATGAGGCGGCGCTGGCGCCCTACGATTTGCACGTTTCGATCATGAGCCTGCCGCAACGCCTCAACCTCGATGACCCCATGCCCCTGCCGGTGCCGTATTTGACCCCCGACCCGGCGGCGACCGACGCATGGCGCGCCCGGATCGCGGATTTGCCCGGCCGCCGGGTCGGCCTCGTATGGCGCGGCAATCCGGGCTTTGGCGGTGACCATTTGCGCAGCATTCCGGCCGACGCCCTCGCGGTTTTCGCGGCCTGCCGCGGGGTCAGCTTCGTCTCCCTGCAGAAGGACGCACCTGCCCCGCCGCCGCTCCCGATGGCGGACCATTCCGCCGAGCTCACCGATTTTGCCGACACCGCCGCGCTGATCGCGGCGCTCGATCTGGTCATCAGCGTGGACACGTCGGTGGCGCATCTGGCCGGCGCGCTCGGCCGGCCGGTATGGTTGCTTAACCGCTTTGATACATGCTGGCGCTGGATGACCGTCGGAACCGACAGTATCTGGTATCCCGCCATGCGACTTTTCCGCCAAACTGCGCCGGGCGACTGGGCCACGCCGCTCGCCGAGGCGGCCGAAAGCCTCACCGCCTGGGCCGCCGCGTGAGCTTGCCCGACGCGCATGCAGTCGGTGCTGCCGCGGCCGCCTTTCTGGCCAGCTTCGTGGAATTTCTCGAGGCCCTGACGGTCGTTTTGGCGGTGGGCGCGACGCGGGGGTGGCGAAATGCGGGGACAGGGGCCGCCGCCGCCATCTGTGTGCTCGCCGTCGTGCTCGCCGCCATCGGTCCGCGCGCGGCGCTGCCGGCGGCGCCGTTGCGGCTGATCGTCGGCGTGCTGACCTTGATGTTCGGGTTGCGCTGGCTCCGCAAGTCCGTCCTGCGCGCCGCCGGTTTGATCCCGCTGCACGATGCGGCGTCCAGCTACGAGCGCGCCCGTGCGAAGCTCGGCGCTGGAACCGTTGGCGGCTGGGATGGCGTGGCGCTGACCGCCGCCTTCCAGGTGGTCATGATGGAGGGGATCGAAGTGGTGCTGATCGTTGCCGCGGTGGGCGCCGGCGGCGGCGCCTTGCTGCCGGCAAGCTGGGGCGCCGGCGCGGCGCTGCTGACGGTGCTGCTGCTGGGTGTGGCGCTGCACCGCCCAATCACCCGTGTGCCGGAAAATGCGTTGAAGTGCGGGGTCGGCGTGATGCTGTGCGCGTTCGGCATGTTCTGGGCCGGCGAGGCGATCGGCACGCAATGGCCCGGCGGCGCCTGGGCGCTCCCGTTGCTGAGCGTGATGTGGGCGGCATCCGCCCTGGCGATGATCCAGGCGGTGCGCGCTTGAGGAACTTCGGCGCGCTGGCGCGGAAACTCGCATCACTGTTTGTCGCCGACACGGCGCTGGCGATGTTCGTGCCGGCCTGGATTGCCGCGGCCTGGTTGTGCGCACGCCTGCTGCCTGACGTGCCCCCCGGTGTCGTGACTTTCATGCTCGCCTGCGGCCCGGTGGCGGCGTTGTGGTTCAGCGTGCGCCACGCGGCCCATGCAATGCGGTCAACCCGGCACGATTGAAAGTGACTTACGGTCTTTCGCGTGTACAATGGACCAGGGGCGGGATCAGGGGGGTTCCGGGGAACACGATGTCCAGTGTGCGGGAGGTTGAGCGTACCATCGTGCTGGATGGCGTAGCGCCGGATAGTGTCGGGCTGGATCGCGCGTTGCTCACCCGCGGCGACGTCGTGTCGGCCCGGCCATGCCCGGCGGCTTCGGCCATTTTCCTGCATGCCGGCTGGCGCAGTTGCGGCACCTGGCTGTGGGAAACGTTGCGTGAGCGCGACACGGTGCGCGCCTACTACGAACCTCTGCATGAGGATTTGAACCGGCTTGACCGGGTGGCGCTGACCCGCTTCAGCCCCGCTTCGTGGGACAGTGGCCATAGCCCCGGCGCGCCGTATTTCGCCGAATATAGCCCCCGCCTGCGGCGTGGCGCGCTCGGGCGGCCGCGCGGGATCGACGGCTACGCGCCGCGTTTTGCCTTCGACGATTTCTTTCTTGATCCGGTCGAGGACGATGCCGCGCTGCTCGCCTATCTGCGCGGCCTGATCGCGGCGGCGCATCAGGAGGCCCGCATGCCGGTGCTGAAATTTTGCCGGTCGCTCGGCCGCGTTCCCTGGATGGCGCGGCATTTCCCCGACGCGATGCATGCCGTGGTGCTGCGTGATCCGGTGGCGCAATGGCTTTCCGCGCGGCGCCAGATGGAATTCGGCAAGAACCGTTATTTTGTGCTGGCGCCCTTCGTCATCCTGGCACGCAACGCGTCGCATCCGCTGCTGGCCGACGCGCTGGCGCGGCTGCAGGTGCCGATGCCGCCGCATCTGTCGCGCGACCTCGGTGTCACCACGCAAGCATGCTGGCACCATGTGCGTCGCCTGAGTTGGGCCGAGCGGTATCGCGGCTTCCTGGCGTTGTGGGCTGCAAGTTCGGTGACGGCGCTGCGATCCGATGCGATGGTGATCGATTCGGAGTCGTTGCTGGAGGACACGCCGCACGGCGCCGCCGTGGAACAGGCGCTGGGCCGCGCCGCCGGATTTCCGCTATCGCTGTTCGACGGCCACCGGCCCGCTGCGGCGCCTGTCTGGATCGGCAGCGAAGCCGAGGCGCAGGATGCGGTGCGCGCAGCCCATGCGGCGCTGGATTTTGTCACCGAGGCGCGCGCCATGCTGCCGGCCGCGCACACCCGATTGCTGGTGCGCAAACTGGCGCCGCGCTTTCTGCCGGTTTCGAGCCGTGCCGCCGTCCCGCCAGCTTCGCCTGGCCGACGTCAGGCGGACGCTTGGGCTTGGGGTGGCGCTTGGCTTTATGTCGTATTGGCGCGGCTGAGCTATCCGTTACGGCGGGTGCATTTTTATTACCGGCGGTGGCGGCCTCGATAGGAAGCAGCAGTTCTGCTTTGAAAAAGAACCAAAGAACTTTGGTCTGTTGATGCGCGGGCGTTTCACTTGGTGCATGGCGCCCGCGAGCAGATCGCAATGAAACCATATAGTTGGCCGTTGCCCTGCGCAAAAAACGTGCCGGTTATCGATCCTCCGGCGTTGATCGACGTGATCCCGGTAATTTCTGCGCCCAGAATGCTCAAATCCGTGTAGGTTTTTCCATCATAGAAAAATCCGGTGCTGCCGGACTCCGCGGTGCTGAAGTTTCCAACGAGCAGATTGCCGCTCATCCCAATCAGCGTGGTGCCCGTGGCGCCGGGATGGTCGTAGACGGTGTAGCCGCCGCGTTGCCGCACGAAACCGTGCGACACGCCATTGGCGTCCTGGAATGAACCCAGAATAATCCCATGCGCGCCGAACAAGGCCGGCAATGTGCTGGTGGCGCCCGGTGCATCGAAGCTGGTCAGAACGCCGCCACGTAGCGTGAATCCGTGTGTCACCGGCGATTTACCGGGCGGCACGTAAGAGCCCAATACCTCGCCACGATCTGAAATCGTCGAAATTACCGTGTAGGCGGCGCCTGCCACGTTGAATTTCCTGACCACGTCGGCTTTGGCAACATAAGCTTCGTACGGGTCGCGCTTCGTCGTCACACTGCCATAAACCGCGTCGGCGCTGGTGATTCCAAGGCCCTGATAATAACGCAATCCGTCAATTGCCCCAACCACGGTTTGTTCGGCCGTGCGCAAGTTATAGGTAAATGCATTGGCGCCGCCGCCAACGGCGCCAAAATCGCCGACCGCGATGCCCTGGGCATTGATGCTGACCAGCCGCGAACGGTAACTCCCAATAGCGTCAACCTGCGCGGTCTGGCCGTTTTGCCAGACCAGCCCGTGCACAACGTCGCTACCGTCCATGTAGCTGCCGACCGCCTGGTTGTTGTCGTTTATGGTGAACGCAGCGCTGAACGCCTCGCCTGGAATGTTCAACACATGGAATTGGAACTGCCCTGCCTGAGCCGGCACCGCGGCCGCGGCACCGGCGCCAGCCCAGGCGATTGTCATGGCAACGCGCATGAACCCTCCCGGTACGCGACGCGGCGTGGACCAGCCGGGCGTGGCAACGGCGGGCGGAGCGCGTACCCCGCGGGCGGTCGGCGCAGTGAAGGCCTTGCTGGCAAGGGAAGCTGCTTTGTTAATGAACATGGCTTGCTCCATCTTGGGTGTTAAGTAAGGCGGTGTGCCGTTCCGGTAAGGGCAGTAGGGCAGGTGAAACCCGGCTTTCATGCGCGCTGAGATCAAGTGTTTAGGGCCGCTACCCGAACTCATGCCGAAGCGATCAGCGATTGCTGCGGTAGGCGGCGGCCCTCGCCGCTTCCGGCTCGTGGGAGCAGCTCACCGGTCCAATGCAGCAGAACGTAGCCCGGGCGAAACAGGTGTATTCAATCTGCCGCGAAATTGGAGATGACGCGCGTAATATAGCGCCCGCGACCAGGCGCCAGCAGCAGCACATGCTGCAAGTGAAACAGTCCTGTGTCTGGTGGGCCGAATGCCTGGTGGGCCAAAGCCGTAGGGTTGGCTTCAGCCCACCACTTCCAGCCGCCCCACCGCCGCAAAATGAACGATTTGTGCCACCAGCCACAGCCGCATCCGAAAACCCCCACCCGAGGCACACCAGGCATCGCAGCCACCCACCCCGCCAACGCCGCCCCTCACCGGCCTGCCCACCCGGATAATCCGTGCGAAATCGTAAAGGGTTGCCTGGCGGCAACCCTTTACGAAAAGACAATGAATTTGCCGGGGCTTAACAGAATCCTTCAGTTACGGTCGTTGGTAGACGCCGATCAATCGCGTGGCTGCGATGAGGTGGCTTCGGAACGCGCGCAGCATGGCCCCCCGGCCGGGGGGGTTGGCGAAGCTGGGCATTGTGTCCACCGCCAGCAACTGGAATGCGTAGCGGTGGGGCCCATGGCCGGGGATCGGCGAGGGCGCCATCCATCCGGCGCGGGAGACCGAATTGCGGCCGGCCTTGAAGCCGAGCGGCGAGCGCTTGACGTGGCGCAGCACGCCGCCCTCGGGAATGCCGGACAAGGTTGCGGGGATGGAATGCAGGATCGCGTGCACCAGGGGGCGGGGGAAAGGGGCGTCGGCGTCCTCGACCAGAAGCGCGAGCGACCTGGCTTCGGGGGGGATGTTGTCCCAATAGAGGGGGGGGAACAGGCTTTCGCCGTCCTGGGTGTAGCGGTCGGGCATGGTGCCGCCGTCATCAAAGGCGGGGCTGGTGATGGTCATGCCGCGCGAGGGCAGGCCCAGCCGGCTGGTCGCGAGGGCGGTCATGCCCGGACGCACATGGCGCAATATCTGGCCGACCTTGCGTGCCCATTCGTCCGCCATTGCGCCTGTTGTCCTGCTGGGTCGCCGTTGTGTGCCGTGACCCGCTGTAGCAGGCGGTTCGTTATTGCGGCTAGCAGGCGGCGGGGATAGCCGGAGTGGCGCAAGCTTGCCCCGACCCCTTCATGCAAATCTGGTATGAAGCGGCACGCCCATTGCTCGCGCCGCCGCGGCGCACCATTCAACGCTCGGTGTCATTGTGAGCGGAGGCCGGGTCATTTCAAGCGGGGGCGGCGTAAGTCAAACCATTACCGCCGGAACGCGCGCCGCCACCGGCACCGCGGTCGTGGTGCTCGGCGCCATCAGCCTGAGCCATTTGATTAACGACATGCTGCAGAGCCTGCTGCCGGCGATCTATCCGCTGCTGAAGGCGCGATATGGCCTCAGCTTCGGGCAAATCGGCGCGATCACGCTGGTCAACCAGCTCACCGCCAGCGTGCTGCAGCCGGTGGTGGGCCACGTGACGGACCGGCGGCCCTATCCGCTCAGCCTGCCGATCGGCATGGCGTTCAGTTTCGTCGGGCTGCTGCTCCTGGCCGCGGCGGGAAGTTACGCATGGCTGTTGATGGCGGTGGCGCTGGTGGGGGTGGGGTCGTCGATCTTCCATCCGGAGAGCTCGCGGGTGGCGCGGTTGGCGTCCGGCGGCCGGCATGGGATGGCGCAATCGGTGTTTCAGGTCGGCGGCAATGCCGGCGCGTCGCTCGGGCCGCTGCTGGCGGCCGGGGTGGTGGCACCGGGCGGTCAGCCGGCGGTGGCGTGGTGCGCGCTGGCGGCGGTGCCCGGCATTTTCCTGCTGACCTATGTCGATCGCTGGTATGGCGCCCAGCACCGAACCCGCGCCGCCGCGGCCGCGCGCGCCGTAACGCCCGCCAGCCTGCCGCGGCGCCAGATCGCCGTGGCGTTGGCGGTGCTGATGGCATTGATGCTCAGCAAGTTCTTCTACACCGCCAGCTTGAGCAATTATTACCAGTTCTATTTAATCGACCGCTTCCATCTGACCATGCGCGACGCGCAATATTGCCTGTTCGTCTATCTGGCATCGTTCGCCGCCGGCACCATCCTGGGTGGCCCGATCGGCGATCGTATCGGGCGCAAGACGGTCATCTGGGTGTCCGTGCTTGGGGTATTGCCGTTCACATTGGCGCTGCCGCACCTTGGTTTGATCGCGACGGTGGTGGCAACCGTGCCGATCGGGCTGCTGCTGGCGTCGGCTTTCCCGGCCATCGTGGTGTATGCGCAGGAACTCGTGCCGGGGCGGGTCGGCACCGTCGCCGGGCTGATGTTCGGTCTGGCGTTCGGATTAGGCGGCATCGGCGCCGCTTCACTTGGGCTGCTGGCCGATGCGCATGGGATCGATACGGTGTTCGAGGTCTGCGCATTTCTGCCGGCGCTTGGATTGCTGGCTTGGATGCTGCCTGATGTGGGTAAGCGGTAGCAGGCGGTCTTCCGCAGGCGCGGGCGCAAACGTTTCTTGTTTTCAAAAAAAGAAATACGTCCTCGTCCGATCAGCCGGCACGTCGACTGTCGGCTAATGCCTTGCCCATAATGAGTCCGAGTTCGCCGGGGCGATCGCTGTAGTCTCGCATCGTTCGATAGGGCACCGCGGTGATTTCGGCGATGGCGTTCAATTTGCCGGCGACGTCGAGGGCGCTGAACTTTCCGGCGCCTTGTCGGCGCTCGAATACGGAAGCGACGGCCTGGAGCGTACGCACCGGCACGATGCTCAGCACGCGCACATGCTCCGGCGTGATATCGCGCGATGTCAGAACGCGGCCCGGCAGGATCTGAACGCGCGGCCCGGTGGCTTGCGGGTTGGTCTTCGACGCGACGCCCGTTGCGGCGCCCGGGGGCGGCGTCGCGGTAAGGTCGCTTGCCGGAAAGTCCAATTCGGCGCCATTGTCCTGCTCGATATAGACGCGGTTGCCGTCGCACTCGAGCACTTTGCCGCTACGCTGTCCGCTGCGGTGCCAGACGCGCTGTCCCACCGAAAACATGATTTTGTCCTCCCACAGGCCGTAACGTGCGGCTTCATCGCTTGTACGACATTGCCGATGGCCGCGCACGGGGTGCCGAACAGGTTCTTACTTGCCTGCCTGGTGTCGTTCCCAATAAGGGCAACGTCTATCGAGCCAGGGCCCAAAGACATGCCGGAAAGCCTCCACCCAGCTTCGGCTCACATTCCAGTTTGGATCGTCGCGCTGCTCTGCCTCAGCGCGGTTTCGTTGATGATTCTGTGGGTCGCCGCCTTCATTCAATCCCGCCGGCTGCATTTGATCAGTGAGTGGCGGTGGCGCGGGTCTGGTGGTGCGGGATTTGCCGAAAGCACTGCAGCGTGGGCGGATATCAATAAAGAAGCGGATCGTTCATTCGTGTCCGAAGATGCGGGCCGACTTGATCAAGGTCCTGAGTAGCACGGTGACATGCGACGTGACTCATCGGCGGCGCGCTCGAGCTGTGGGCAAGACAGATTAAACACGTGCGGCGGGACAATTGTGGCGCCGCAAGCCGCGTTGACGCGTTCCAAGCATGCTTCGAGGTCGGGCACTTCGATATAGACCATGACATATTTCTCCGGAGGATGCCCAAGAGCGTTGAGCATTCCGGAAGGACCACCGTCGAAGCCGCCGACAATCGCCTGTGCTGGCCCGGCCGCTTTGAATGCCCAGCCGAACACCGTGGCGTGGAACTCGGACAGAGCGGCGCTGTCGTTCGACCCAATTTCAAATTGAACAACGGGACAGGACATCGATGACTCCAGCCGGCGCGTGCCGGCCTTCATAATAATATCGCTGCTTGTTGCACAGCGTCAAACGAGCAAAAGTCTTCTTTGGTTCTTTCTTTCAAGAAAGAACGACTTCCTGTTGGCTCGTTGCGACGGCGGATGGCGCACGTGCTGATCCGCTACAGGTCAATGCCGCAATTCGAGGCCGAGCGCCGCTTTGGTAATGACCGGAAAATCCTGGCTTGTTCTATCCGTGGCGTGCGGGTTGGGCGGGGCCGCGACGGGGGCGGGCTGTTTCGGGTCCGGCGCCGTGTCGCGCGGCGGTTGGAAAATATTGGCAATCGGATCGTAACGGCGAATGCGGTTGCCGCCCGTATAGCGCGCGTCGCGCAATGCTTGTTCGGCAAAGTCAAGCAGTTGCGCCTCCGGCAACGGCCCTTTGCCGCGATAGGTGGCGGAGCCGATACTGACGAAGATTGATACGGACGCGGCGGGCTCCGCCGCCTGGTCTGGCATGGTCAGTGCTTGATGCAGGTTGCGCGCGACGATGGTGGTGCCGAAAGCATCGGTGCCCGGCAGCAGAACACCAAACCGGCCGCTGCCCAGGCTTGCCAGTACATCGGTGTGGCGTCGCAGCGTGGCGCGCAACCGCTTGGCGATGTCGCAGACCATGGTGTCGATCTCGGCCTGCGTGCGGCAGGCCGAAAGGGGTTCGAATTCATCCCATCCGACCAGCACCAGGCTGAGCGGCGCTTCGGACCGGTAAGCGCGGTCGCTCTCCTGCGCCAGCAGATGGGTGAATCTATGGTGGTTCGGCAGCCCCGTCACCGGGTCGCTCCCGAGCAATCGCTGAAAATTGTGCACCGCCGGCGGCAGCGCCAGGGGCCCCGCCAGCGACGACTGCGCGCGGTTGCCTTCCGCCACCGTCAGCGCCAGCGACTTGATGCGCGCCGCCGCCGCGTTCGCCAACGGCCACGACCCCAGCGCCCACAAGGTTAACAATCCGCCGATCACGGCATGATAGAGGCTGCCGGGCAGCCACGCGCCATGCAGCAGGCAACACCCCCCCAGAGGCGCGCACAGGATCAGCGTCTGCGCCCGCGCGGCCGGCGCCAGCACGGCAGTGGCGCACGCCTCCATGACCGCAAACCCGATCGGACAGGCCACCAGCAGGCAAAATATCGGATTGCTGTCCCAGGTCGCGCCAAATCCGCCCACGCCGATGGACGCCGCCTGAAACCACATCACCCTGGTGTAGCGCTGCGCGCACAGGACCGCGCTGGCGTCGGACGTTCGCATGTCGAACTGTTGCGCGGCCCGCCGGCCGACCGCCACCCCCGCGAGCGAAACGAGCAGCCATGCCATGCACCAGGGCGCGCCGGTCAACACATAAACGGCCATGATATAAACAATCGGTACGTACCGGCTCGCCGCCGGCATGCGCAGCGGCTGGAATGCGCTTTCCAGCAACGTCCATTGCGCCAGCGGCGCCAGCGTTTCGAACGGCCCGGAATGGCGATTTCGTAAGGCAGACCCATCCATGGCGCACATCGACCCGCAGTTTCAACCCTGCCTAGTCCGAAATGATGGCCATAATGTTAACCGGCGGCGCACAAACCGGCCCGGGCTACCATGGCGCCGCTACCCTGGCGTTGCTACCATGGCGCCGCTACCCTGGCGCGGCTACCCTGGCGCGGGCGTCGCAATGCGGAAATCGATCCATTCCAGCAGGGTCAGCCGCCGCCCGCGCAGCGTCGCCGGGGGCGGCGGATAATGCGCCCGTTGAACTGCCGCCAATGCCGCATCGTCGAGCAGGCGCGAGCGGCTCGATTGCGCCACCGCAACCGCCTCGACGTGGCCGTCCAGATAGGCAAAGCGCACCTGCGTGCGGCCCTCCCGATGCTGCAGCGCCGCGGCGCGCGGCATCGTGGCCGCGGCTTGCACCACGGCGTGAACATCGGCGGTGAAGCGCAATAGCACCGCGTTGTCATCCATCCCTGGCGCGGCGCGGCGTGGCGGTGCCGCGCTCAATGGCCCTGCTCCCAGGTTGCCCTCAGGGGCGGCGACCGGCTGCGGCGCGGCCCGGCCGGGTCGCGTCTGCGGCATCGGCGTGGCTGCGCGCAGGGGCGGAAATGCCGGCCGCGCCGGCACGGCGGTGGCCGTCATCGGCGCCACCGGATGCAGCGCCAGCACCTGTGGCCCGGCCGCCGTCGCGAGCGCCTGCTGCGACAACAGCGTCGTGGTGGCCGGTGCGCTGAATACGAGTGGTACCGGCACGGCGTCGGGCGGCGCCGGCGGTGCCTTGGCGACGACGCTCACCACCAGCGCGAGCGCGGCCAGGTGCGCCATCACCGATGCAATCGGCGAAGCAAGCCTCGCACCGCCCCGACGCGGCGCATGGCCGATCGGCGACATCGTGCGGTCAGCCTGGTGCGTCGGCAACAGCGTCATGCGGCATCCGCTTTGGGGACGGGACCGACCGTAGTGATCGCACGGGCGGCCGGCAACCTGACAATGGCCTGACATAAAAACGTGATGATACTGTCATGGTCCCACTATTGCCCACGCTTGCGACATACGGTGAAAACTGACACCCACCTGACAGGAATACAACCAGGGCGCGCATGCGCGACCCTTCTGGAGCCTTGCGAATGAAGCCTTTTGCCGCGAGTGCCTTGCTGCTGGTGGCGACGTTTCCGGCGGCCTACGGCCAAACCGCGCCTGCCACCGCCGGCACCGGCCAGCCCGCCATCAACGTGCCCGACGTGAATGTTGTCGGCAGCACGCCTCTGCTCGGGTCCGGCATCGACCGCGACCAGATCCCGGCCGCCACCAACGTGCTCGGCACCGCCGATATCGACCGCACCGGCATCCCGTCGCTGACCGGCGCGATCCTGGAGAACATTCCCAGCGCCTCGATCAACGACACCGAAGGCAATGTCTTTCAGCCCGACATCATCTTCCGCGGCTTTACCGCATCGCCGGTGGCGGGCACGTCCGAGGGGCTGGCGGTTTATGTCAATGGCGCGCGCTTCAATGATTCGTTCGGCGACACGGTGAACTGGGACCTGATCCCGTCGGCGGCGATCGATACGGTAAACGTGGAGGCATCGAACCCGGTGTTCGGCCTCAATGCGCTGGGCGGTTCGGTGAATGTGCAGCTGAAGAACGGGTTCGATTTTCACGGCGCCGATCTCACCGCTTATGGCGGCTCGTATGGCCGCGGATCGGGCAGCCTGGAATACGGCCAGCAGGTGGATGATTTCGCCGTCTATGCCGCCGGCGAAATCATCCATGACGACGGCTTTCGCCAGACCAGCGCGTCGCAGATCTATCGGCTGTATACCGATCTCGGGTGGCGCAACGATGTCGCCGAGGTGCATCTTGGCATCACCGCCGCGTCGAACCAGCTCGGCAACCCTGGTGCCACCCCGGTGCAGGCGCTGGACGCCAATATTTCCAACATCTTCACCGCGCCGAACCTGGTCACCAACAAATATGTCGGCGTCAATCTGAACGGCACCTACGCGATCAACGATACGACGAATTTGCAGGGGCTGGCGTATTTCCAGAATCTCAACCAGCTTGTACCCAACGGCACTACGGCGGACGTGGCGCCCTGCGACAACGGCACCGGGCTGCTGTGCAATGATGACGGCAGCGTGGTGACCGGGCGCGGTGGCGTGCCGACGCCCGACTTCCTCAACGGCGGCGTTTATTCCGGCCTCAGCACGCAGTCGCTGCTGGCCCACGCCTATGGCGCATCCGCGCAGGTTACCAACGACTCCGACTTGGGCGGCCTGCACAACCACGTCGTTGCCGGCGCCAGCTTCGATGGCTCCGACAATGTGTTTACCGGCACCTACGAGAACGGCGGCTTCAATCCGTACAGCCGCGAATTCATCGGCCCCGGCGTGCTGCAGGACCAGCCGAGCGAGGGTGTCAATCCTGTCGATGTCGCCACCGTCACGCGCTATTATGGCGTGTTTGCGCAAGACATTCTCACGCTGATGCCGAACCTGGATTTGAGCCTGGCCGGCCGTTTCAATAATGCGGAAATCGATCTGCACGACAAGACCGGCGGCCCGGTGACCGGCCAGAACAGTTTCAACCACTTCAACCCCAGCGCCGGCTTGACCTATCGCATGGCCCCATGGCTGCAAGTGTATGGCAGCTATTCGCAGACCAACCGGGTGCCGACGGCGCTTGAACTCTCCTGCGCCAGCGCGGCCAATCCCTGCTCCCTGCTGAGCTTCTTCGTCGGTGACCCGCCGCTGAAGCAGGTTATTGCCAGCACGTTCGAGCTCGGCGCGCGCGGCACCTTCGCCGACATCGGGCAGGGCAAGCTGAGCTGGAACGCCGATTTCTATCACACCGAAAACCGCGATGATTTGATTTACGAAACAACGCTCTACAACCCCAATCTTGCCTATTACACCAACGCCGGCAAAACCCTGCGCCAGGGCGTGGAAGCCAATTTGCATTACGATACAAAAACTTTTCATGCGACGCTCGGTTACGCCTATACCGACGCCACGTTTCAGACCGCGTTGCTGCTGGGCAGCGATTCCAACCCCGGCTCGGACATCAACGGCAACGAACATGTGGTGCCCGGCGATCGCCTGCCCGGCATTCCGCGCCATCGCGCCACCGCTGTTCTCGGCTACGATCTGACCGATCGCTGGGTTGTGGGCGGCTCCGCCATCGGGCAGAGTTCGGCCTACCGTTTCGGTGACGAGGCGAACCTTACCAAGCCGGTGGGCGGCTATGTGGTGGTGAATTTGAACACGTCGTACAAGATCACCGACAATATTACGGTGTTCGCGCTGGTGAACAATGTGTTGAATGAGCGATACGATACTTATGGCGGTTTTGGACCTGTCGACACTGTTCCGTGGCCGAATGTGCCGGGCGGCGTGACGGATCCGCGTACGGCGAGCCCCGGGACGCCGATTGCGGGGTATGGGGGGGTGAAGGTAAGTTTTTAGGCAGCAGTTCTCTGTTTGAAAAAAAGAACCAAAAAATTCTGATGATCGGTCGGCGTTGAAAGGTCAGGCTTGCACCGGTTTGACGAGCAGACGCAGCATCAGGGCCAGCACCAGCAGCGGGGTGACCACGGAGATGTAGAGGGGGCTGAATGTGGCACCGAGGAAGGGGGGGTTCACGGCGGTGGCGGACCATACCAGCATGGCCAACAGCGCCTCGCCGGGGCGAAAGGTTCGGGCATAGCCCTGGACCAGCACGAGCAGCGCCGCGATGCCTAGCATGATGGCGTCGTAATTGCCGACGTGGGCGGCGGCGAGGATCATGGCGCAGAGCAGGACCGCCAGCTTTTCGGCGGCTGGCATGACGCCGCGGAAGGCGGCCCAGACGCAGATGCCGGACGCTACGATCGCAACGAGTTGGCCTAGGTTGGCGAAACGATCGGGCACGCCGAGGAGGTGCAGGCAGGTGAAGACGCTTTGGCCGTGCAGGCGGCCTTCGTTGACCCAGGTGTGGAAGGCCGGGTCGGCACCGAAGAACAGGGTTAGCCAGCCGCGCCAGAGTGCCACGCCCGGAACGATCAGGCTGGCGAGCAGCAGGGCGATGACGGTGGTGGCGGCGGCAGCAATGGTGGGCCATGCGCGGGCCGCCAGCAGCGCTATCGGCAGCATGATGGCGAATTGCGGTTTGAAGGCCAGCAGGCCTAGCAGGCAACCGGATATTAAGGGGCGTCGTCGCAGGAGATGGATGCCGCCGACAGCGAGGGCGGCACTGAAGAAACTGTTCTGGCCGGCGCCCAGGGTGAAGGCGGTTGCGGGACATAGGAGCACGCCGGCGAGCAGCACCATTCTTGGCTTGCCAGGGGGGCACCAGGGGCGCAGCGCGAGCAACAGGCCGGCGAGGCTGAGGCACTGGAAGGCGATATAGGAGGCGAGCCAGGGCAGCAGCGCGAAGGGAAGGGCCAGGAGCAGGGTGTAGGGCGGATAGACCCAGGGGTGGAACACCAATTTGGTCGGGAGCCAGGCGGCGTGGGTGGTGTTCAGGACAGCGGTGAAACGGGGGCCGTCGAGCAGGAGCGATACGTCGCCACGGCGCCAGGCCTGAACGGCGGTATCGAAAACCATCCAGTCCTGGCCTGGTGTTTGGCGGAAGATGGCGTAGAAAAGCAGCCAGCCGAAGGGACCGGCGATCAGGAAAAGGATGGCGGCGTTGCGGAGCGCGCGGGAGGATGAGGGAAGTTCGTGTTCGAAAAAACTTTTGCTTTTCAAAGGCATTCCCCACCGCTCCGGGATCAAAAATTCAAAAGTTTTTTGTTTCTTTTTTTCAAAAAAGAAATACTTCCTTAACTTAGAATCGCCAACAATACCTCGAAATCCGAAGGCAATTCCGACCGAAACAACAAATTTTGACCGGTGCGAGGATGACGAAACCCCAACGTCTGTGCATGCAAAGCCTGGCGCGGAAAATCCAGCAACGTACGGCGCAGGGGTTCCGGCAGCGAACGGCTGGCGGCGGGGATACGGCGCAGATAGACGGGATCGCCAACCACGGGGTGTCCTTTGGTGGCAAAGTGCACGCGGATCTGGTGGGTGCGGCCGGTTGCGAGGCGACATTCCAGCAGGCTGACGGCGCCGGCGAAGACCTGGCGGGTGCGGTAATGGGTGAGCGCGTGGCGGCCGCCGGTGGGCAGCACGGCCATGCGTTTGCGGTCGCGCGGGTCGCGGCCGATGGCGCCCTCGATGTCGCCGGCCACGGGGTCGGGGAGGCCCCAGACCAGGGCGAGGTAGGAACGTTCCAGATCGCGGGCGGCGAAGGCGGCGGAGAGGGTGGCCAGCGCCTGTTCGGTTTTCGCGACGACCATGACGCCGGTTGTGTCGCGGTCGAGGCGGTGGACGATGCCGGGGCGGCGTTCGCCGCCGATGCCGGGGAGGCTGTCGCCGCAGTGGGCGAGCAGGGCGTTTACCAGGGTGCCGTCCTGGTTGCCGGGAGCGGGGTGGACGACCAGGCCGGCGGGCTTGTCGAGCACCAGGAGGTCGGCGTCCTCGAACAGGATGGGGAACGGGATGTTTTGTGGCTGGGGGGTAGCGGCGACGAGTTCGGGCTGGGTGAGTTCGTAGAGGGCGCCGGGGCGGACGGGCTCGGCGGGGGTGGTGAAAGCGCGGCCGTCGCGGCTTGCGTGGCCGGTCTCGATGAGGCTTTTGACGCGAGAGCGCGATAGGGTGCCGCTGGCGTCGGCGAGAAAGCGGTCGGAGCGCTGACCGGCCGCGGTATCGGGGGCGATGAGGCTGATTGGGTCGGGGGTGGGCATGCCTCACACCTAGTCCGCTGGCGGGTTTGCGGAAAGTGGAGCGTGCAATGCGGGGCTTGCTGGCGTTGGTCATCGTGTTGGGCGTGGTGATGGTGGCGATGGCGGGGATGGTGGTGGTGGGGCTGGTGCATCGGTTGGGGGGGCGCGGATCGCCGTCGCCCGATGCAGTGGCGTCGTCGTTGGTGCTCGACGAGCCGGCAGGCACGCGCATTCTGGCGATCAGCCCGGCGGGGGACAGGCTGGCGGTGCTGCTGCAGGGCGGCGGGCCGGACCGGGTGCTGTTCGTCGATCCCGCGCGTGACCGGGTGGCCGGTCGGATGGCGCTGCGGCAGTGATGGGTTGCGGGGGTGTTGAGTGTGGGGGTAAAAGGCGGGCTTTCCGGCCATCTGTCCCGTTCGTCTAGAGGCCCAGGACACCGCCCTCTCACGGCGGTAACAGGGGTTCGAATCCCCTACGGGACGCCAAGGAAATCAACAACTTAGCGGATTTTCGCGGTCGCTTT
>Ga0116228_10002099_pt1 | contig 17088 bp, 11 predicted proteins | sample S1TSphfallax_2_FD_89694 | JGI IMG/M metagenome (GOLD analysis project Ga0116228, IMG submission 89694) | Host-associated microbial communities from peat moss isolated from Minnesota, USA - S1T2_Fc - Sphagnum fallax MG | ecosystem: Host-associated > Plants > Peat moss > Unclassified | place... | reverse complement strand
GATGCCCCACTCTAGAAAGGCAACTCCTGTGGCTTAATGCTTATGAGTTTGAGACTCCAGATCATGTCATGGCAGTTATATGAACTCCAAATCTTAATTTTCTTGTGGGATTCCTGCAAAAAGAAGCTTTTGTGGTTAGATTTTTCAGAGAATCTCCAGCAGTGCTCATTTGTGACCTTGCAAAAGAAATTCTCTCATTCAAGTTTAGTTATTTACATTTTTCCTAACCCTGCCCATAAAACTAAAACTGGGACTGCAAATAGGTGGGAGACCACTAACAGCTAGCAACCCACCTAGACCAATCAAACTATCTAGCGAATCAAGAGCAGGTGTTAGGCCTTGCTGCGCCATTTACCAGCCTCTGTGCCAAAATGCTGGGCCAAAACCAGTTTGCTGATGCCAGGCAGCATGTTTTCACTTTTGCTCATCCAATTTTCTTTTGCAGGGTGGAGCTGCTCTTAGACATAAACTTGGGAACAATCTGTGCAGACCAGCTGAAGTGCACGTATGGTATGAACAAAGATCTCAGCGCAAGCAGCAGGAAAGGAAGTGGCTTGAAAATCTTACAAAGTCTTAGTTTTTACTATCCGCTATCTTTGGACTTGCCGGCATCATCCTCGGCAGCTGGGGCTTTGTCCGAAGTCTTCTTCTTGTCCGATGCATCATGATCAGGTTCCTGTCGTGCGCCGGTCCCACCTGCACTGAAATTGCTAGAGCCACCAATCGCGTTGCGCTCGCGAGTGTCCTTCAGGACCTTATACCGCACCGTTTCTTCAATGTCACCGTGGTAGCTCAAAGTGCGTGACGCCATGATCGCGAAGTAGTACTCGACAAGCAGCAGCTCCCAGATTACGGGATTGATCTAGGAACAGGGTATCAGAAAATCGAGTGGTCGCGCTCCTCGCTTTATTTGCTGCAGAATGCAGCCAACCTCTCTTCAAAACAAGCGCCCAATCTACAAAGTTCTTTCTCGGAAATATTTTGAGCATCTAGAAGACTGGCAGCCAGAGAGAAAAAACCTAGACTTTCTAATAGAATGCCCAGTCTAGCTGCTGCGCATAAACAATATTCTCGAATGATTCTCAAAGGAAAATATGCTCAAGATCAAATCTTGAGCACCAGAACTAGAACCACAAACTGTGTCCAGACACTGGCGGCGTCGTCGCTACTTGAAATCTTCAAATCGCAGCAGGGCAGAACCCGCAGTCGACAAAATCGCAGCTACTACCTCTAAAGTAGTTGGTTCCAACAAACGTTCAATCTCATTACTCGAAGGAAGCTCGAGTACTACAAGAAATTAAGCGACAACAAAACCCAGAAAAAAAACAACCATAACGAGAGAGAGAGAGAGAGAGAGAGAGAGAGAGAGAGAGAGAGCGTTCAATGTTACTACAAGGTGGAAGCTCGAGTGCTATAAGAAACTGTAAACGAAAAAAAACCCCAAAAAACAACAACAATCATAATGAGAGAGAGAGAGAGAGAGAAACCTTGAATCTCATTACTACAAGGAAGCTCGAGTACTACAAGAAACTACAAACAACGACAAAACCCAAATAAACAACAATCATAACGAGAGAGAAACAACAATAACAACAACAACAACATAATGAAAGTCCATATGTATCAGGGGAATGAGAAAATGAAGAAGACATGTCCAAAGGCCAGCAAACGTCGACAACTTACCGAGCTGCCAACAACTCCAGGCGTTGAATCCCCTCCCTCCCTCGCAAGAATTGAAAGCTTTTTGGAGCTTTACAAAAGTGGATGGCGCTCAAAGCTCATCATGCATTCATATCCCGTAATTCGAGTAAAGCTTGCTATCCATTCCTGCAACCAAAAACAAACACACACACACACACACACACAGAGGGCCACTTGCGTGCTGCTGAGTTTCTGGAATGAGACCAGAAGCTCTTTGCTCGCCCTTTAACAGCAAAGCTCTCTTCCAAACTGTCCTCCACGCTCTGCTCCACTGCAAACTTTGTCCCTAGAAAGAGAGAGAAAGAGAGAAAGCACGTGTGCTACTCTCACAAGCTTTAGTTCTTCATTCTTTACATGTTTTAAAATTAGGGCCTAGGAGGGAGGCTATACTTTACCCATCCTCTTCTCATTTTCCCATGTACCATGGTTTTTTTTAATAGTTCATCATTATTTATGTCACTCTCCAAGTTTAATTTTATTCTAATTACTATGAATACCATTGACAATGAAAATGCACATGTCAATTTGATTTTTCATATCCATGTTGGTGAGTGAGTGAGTGAGGGAAAGGAATGAGATAGTTATTAAAAGAACAAGATCGTTATTAGGAAAAAGAGTGAAATAATTAGGGTTGAAATTGAGAGAGGTTTGAATTGTTTTTGAATTTTCAAAGATGCATACCATACATTCCAAAACATCGTCCATTTATCAGTTTTCCAAAATTTCTTGTCATCGGAATTAATTTTTTCATAAAAACAACCCATTTTGAAATATTTCAAGGTTTCAATTCAAGATTATAATTTTGCTAAATCGCCTTATGATTTGTTGATGTAGTGTGATATACTAATGTTTTGGATTACTACTTGTAATTAATAGATGTGCAAATTTTCTAAACATTCACTACTGAAGATTGTAAGTACAACATTCTAAACAAAGTACGCAAATGATGTGCAAAAACCTTATATGTACATAGTTATCATTACATTTTAAATTGTTAATTCAGTTAAAATAATATTTAAAAAATTCTGACTATGAAATCCAGCAATCCCATTCATTTGGCAAAAAAAAATCTTTAAGTTTAGACACAACCTTATTCAATTGAGAATTGAAAATAATGATCCATATTTACCATTTCCATTGATTTCTAAAAATTCTCACTAGGTTTACTATAAACAAAAAAAATTATCTGAGGGTAACCATTTCACTAAAATGGTTTTTTAGGAAACTTTTGTGAGGTGTTGCTTGTCTAGGGTCTTATAGAATTGGGGAAAAGAGGTGAAGAAGGTAATATTTTGGTATTAGGTTGTGGTGAACTCAATAGAGTAATGACGATGGTGTACCAAACTATGGCAAAGTTAGGATTTGGTGTTAGCATAACACCTTACCTAGAGAACTTGGTTTGTTGCTTGGTTGCATCCAAGAAATCACCTTTTTCCTAGAAAACATTTATTTTTTAAATTCCACCTTTTTGTTTTTTCTATTATTTTGAAATTTGAACTATGTGGGTAGGCGATCTTCTAAAATTGGACTTGTTTTTTTATGATGGTATTTTATACTTTTCCTTTTGATTCATTTAGTTTTGTGTGGTTGGTTCTATATATTTAAAATTATCATTTAAAAATAGGAATTTATTTTTTAAATGGGGCATATTTGTAATTGTGTTCATGTATTTTATGCATTTGAGTTTCCTATATTTTACAGTCACCATAACCATGAAAACAATATCATAATTGTCCCATCCATCCTAGGAACCCATCAATATGGTCCCTTGGGAACAACATTATTTGCTTTAACTCACTTTAGGGCATTATGTTTTACAATTAACCATTTCCCTTCTTATCTATTCCATTTATTGCAAAAAACATTCACATCATACCCCACCCCCTTTAAAATTGTGTCATTTGCATATGTGAGCATTTTAAAACCAAATTCCATGTGATAGGTTTTTCTATTTAATTTTAGAAATGTGTAACATGGTCCCCCTTTGGCTTACCACTTGACCTCAACACCCCATCCCAGTTTAACACCCCCTTAGAAAGTTCAGAGTTTTTGGGGTTCCATTGGACACCTTATCATTCACATCATCCTTCATTATAGATGTTCTATTAGAGGATGTTTGGGATGTCAACCTTTTCCTTAAACTAAATGATGTTTGGGTAGCTTTTAGAATTCTAATTCATTGTTTCATGTAACAGTCATCCTGTCTATTATGTTACACACTTTTTTTTTCCACCTAAATATAAATTTTCACGTTTCTATATTGATTTTTTTTTCATTAAAAACAATTCAATTACATTGCAAAGGCTGAATCTTACATTGGGTGGTAGCAATAGCCCTAGCTACTTCCCCAACTTCCACCCCTTTAAGACATACCCCAATTGCCATAACCAACCTATTATAGCTAATTAGTCATTGATTTTTTTAATACTTTTGTACATTTATCTGAATCAGCGGTGTGTTCACAAATAAAGTTTTGGAGGTTTTTGATGACTATTACATTGTTAATTGTTAATTCGCTCAAGATAACTAAAAACCAAAAATTAAAAAGCCACCAAATCCAACACTTTCATTGGCCATAACATTTGTTCTTCACCTAGACACAAGCCTATAGTTCAGGGTTCAACGCCTCAGAGTACACTAAAAGGATAACCAAGTCTGTGTGGGTCCTGTATGCACACGGGGTTTACAAGAATGAGAAGAGATAAGACGGAGTGGGAACTAGTAACCCTACCAATTTGCAAGACAGAATTGGGCACGACTTCTTCTCTGAGTGGTGTCCTCTGGATATGTTTAGCTCTAGAAAGGGATTGTGTTTTCTCGGGAACATGTCCATTTTACCTGTACCAGCCTTTATCTGGTGCCAAATTTTATCACAAATTCAATATTTTAAAATTCACCAATAATCCAAAATATGTATTTTAAAATCCTCAAATTTTCAACATGCTTGAAGCAGGTTAGCCAAAATAAATAAATAAATAAATTTAAAAAAAAATTATATATATATATATATATATATAAGGATGTTAAAGATTATTTTGTTAATAATCAAATTTGACCTAAATCAACTACTAAAGGATCACTGCCTCAGCTACAGCACAAAATGGCCCACTATTGATATCCCTAATTTTTTTTGAAGTGTAGGGTAATGCCCTAGGGCTGGGGCATTCCCGAAATAATAATGGAACCCCCAAGGCTGGAGACTGAGGGCCGGGTCCCTTTATTTATTTATTTCAGGGAGCACCCTGGCCCAGGGCATTGCATGGCATAAAAATCCGCAGCATTTGTACTTTTTAATTTGAAATAAATAAATAAATAAATAAACACTGCATACATAGCACATGTTTCACCTTTGGAAATGCTCGCCACATGGCTGACGCCTGCTTACATCAGGCAACATGCAGTCCCTATTAAACCCTAAACCCATTACCCTAAGAGAGTCCATAGATGAATGCCATTCCAGCAAACCAGCCAGTGCACCTCAAACCAATCACTAGCTGATTTGTGGCATAGGATGCCCTTTTAGCATTACATCTTCCACTTCATTACTATTGTTTTGATGGTCTTGATTTTCCTTTTGGTGTGTGTTTACATTTGCATCAACATGCCTTTTGAACATGCCTTGCACTTTTTGTGGATTGATTTCCATCCTTGTTCCTATGTATATACGGAGGTCTTCTCTTAAGCTCGACTAGATGGGGAAGCAAGGCTCCAAATGAGGGGGCCTGAAGAGGGGCGGTGTACAGTGACTGGGTCTGGCAGTTGGGGGCGGTAGAAGAATGCATGGGCCTGGCAACCCGGGCGGTTGCAGAGTGTATAGGTCGGTAGTTTTGAAACGTCAATATTTCAAAAGCCCATTGTCGGCTTTTTCTATGTCTTATTATATCCCTTACCTCCTGCTAGGAGTGAGATATATAAGGGCAACTTTAGACAAGGGTCCAAGGTGCAGGGATCAATGAAATTCAAGCAATCTTATTGGTTGATAGCTTTAAATTGGTCCAAAGGCCTTTAAATGAGGGTCCAAGACCAAAAAGTGACAAATTGAGGCTAAACCTACATGGCACCTGTTTTGGAGGGAAAATCAATTGGTTCAGACCGAGAAAAACTGTGTGCTAAAAGGAGAGCTGCTTATTTGGAGAACCAAGAATCAGTCTAAGGCTCAAGGTACTCTAGTCCAACTCTAGGATTCAATTTGCTTCAAATCAGTCGAAATGGGTTCCTAGGAAATTGGACCCTGGACCCTCGTCTAAAGTGGGCCTAAGAGTTGTCTGTAAAGTAAGGCAAACACAACACTAAAACCCTGAGTTTGAGTTTGAGTTTGGTAACACATGAAGTGAGGAGATTCAGAAAAAACCTGCAAACAAGTACATTAGCATTCAAGAAGGGGTGGGGGGGGTTGAAACTCAGAATAAAACCATCAATTTTGGTGATAAACTCAGTTTCATGCTGTATGTCCTTTTTTCCTTAGCGCCTCCATCCACTGCTGCTACATATATTTTTTCACTGCTTCTGCCTGCACAACTACAATAATTACTCTCGAACCTTGTGAGATTCATTACTTTGGTGGATACCACTAAAAGAGCGGATACGGGATGTAAGGAGGCCCAAAGAAAGACAAGGTGACTTTACAGATAACTCTATAATATATACCTCTTTAGGCTAGGTTTCATAGTACTTGTACCTCCAAAAAGTAGTAAAGAATAAAATAGAGTATTACAAATCTACTATTTGGTCATAATATCATAAGTGATATTGAAATGATCAATATCATATCAGTTGACTTGTTAAATCATTATTAAATTATAAAATTTCATCACCTAATAGATTACCTATTTTACTCTCTAAAATAATTACATAATTATTAAGTTATTTTACATCAAGTTATATGTTCATTGCTAATAGGTGATGTTCATTTTGGCCCAAATTTTATCTTCAAGTTAAGAACTTTTACTTCCCTTTAGAGTTTGACAATTTTCAACTAGTATGATATTGGTCATTTCAATCCATGTTGAGTGGTGCATTGTTTTGAACAGCTTTAAATTCAAGTTTTAGGGTAGGTTTCGGGGTTTTGAACTTGGAGTTCATAATTTTGTTAGATTTTGATTTCCATCGTGAAATCATCCTTCTTCACTGAAATTGAAACTCAAACTTGAATTGGGTTGTAATCTACTGTATTTGAAAACATCCAAACTTTTTCTCTTTCTTTTTCTAAAATATTTAGCTTGTGACAATTTAGTTTTGGGCAAACATTATGGAATAAATTGTGATGGTGTTGGGTGCATGTTACCCAAAAAAAAAAAGGGTTGTGTTATCAAAAAAAAAATTGTAATTTTAACTCAAGGAACTACCATTAATTAAATGAACTAATGCTACATGACTTGGAATCACTTGCTTCACCCTGAATGAATTGACTTCCCCTTCTACTGAAAAAAGACAAATAAAAATAATAATTCCTCCTTTCCCCAAGGGGGAAAACAAATGAACCTCTTTATTATTTGTTGCCTTGACTCATTGATTATCTGAATTTCTTTTTCATCACTATGTCCCTCCCCTATTTTCTCCTACACTACTATCCCACTTCTATGAACATGTGTACCTATTTAAGCAAGTTATCAATTGGGTGCAATGTACATAGATTGAATGGAGTCTTAAAATAAAAAAGGATTCTAAATAATTTGAAAAGTTTTCAAAATCAAAAGTTTTTATAAAAAATAGAAAAACAAAAAAATAGAGAGCAAATGTTCTTTTTCAAAACCAAGAACTAAATAACATTGGTCCCTAGCTAAACCCTAAACCCCATTGGTTTGACCCTTTTCTTTTTAGTGTTTTTTAATTTTCTTTTGGGTTAGTAGTTTTAACTCTATGAACCCTTATTGACATTGGGTCAATTTTGAATTAGTGTGCAAGTTATTTCTATGTTCACAAAAAAAATAAACATGAAATTTTGAACAATGTAAAGTGGAGATGAGTTACTTAGGCTACATACAAAGAGTGGTCCCTAAAAACAAAAATGTATGAACTCTGCCTCTTCATCTGTGAGTATCATCACCTGGCAAGGGTCTTGGTAGATGCATTGAACCCCATCTTAGATCTGGGCTTGTTTCTGGGTGCATTCACACAAAAACTTTTGTTTGCCTTGCCTACCAAGGCAATGATATTATGTTCAGATTCATTATAGAGTATAGTAGCTCAATGGATTTTGGCCCCAAGGTATAAATAGGTCTATTTTTATATTAGGATTTTTGATAGATGATAATTTTGGCTTGTGTTGAAACTTGAGATTAGTTATAATAGAGTTATAATAATATCTTGAAGGAGGATTTTGGTTTCCTTTTTATAGGATTTTTTGAAGATTTCTTTTTTTTTGCATGATGAAATATTTGAGTTTCCATAATTCTTCTTCTTTTGCCTTAAGATACTTTGTAATGTTAAATGGCAAGGCCACAGTGTGACACATCCCTTGTTTTGTTTTTTAGGTTAATCTCCACTCCCATGGGCCTTAAATGAACCCACACTCTAAAAACCCAAATTATTTTTATGTTACCTACTTGAAGACGTTGTAGATATTCCATCTTTACACTTAAATCAGGGTCTATGAGTTGAAATTTATCATTTCATGAGTTAAATAAAAGCTGGGAAAATTCAATTGTGAAACACATACTTTGCCCCAGGGTCAGTTTCATCATTAAATAATCTTTAAAATAATGAAACAAATTTTCATGAAAATATGAAGCTGTGGAGTTCAAAATCATGATAACTATCACAAGCTACAATCTGAATAATTTCATTCCTCATATGAAGATATCATAGTAGATCATGAAATTAATAATAGTAATTTCAGATCCATAAATTTCGAATTAATTTTTGAAAAAAATAATCATTCATTTTGTGCATGTGGAAATTGGCCCTAGGCTATAGTACCTTTGTAGATGAACAAGGGGTTTGTCAGACGGTCACCTTGCCATTTACCTTTTAAAGTAATCTTAAGGCAAAAGAAGAATTATGGAAACTCAAATATTTCACCATACAAAAATATATAATCTTTCAAAAAATCCTATAAAAAGGAAACCAAAATCCATGAAGATATTATTATAACTCTATTATAACTAATCTCAAGTTTCAACACAAGCCAAAATTATCATCTTTCAAAAATCCTCATATAAAAATAGACCTAGGGGCCACAATCCCTTAAGGTACTATACTTCTATAAACAAATCTAAACACAATATCCTTGCCATAGTAGGCAAGGGAGCAAAGAGGTAAATTGAAACTAGTAAACCTCACTCAAGAAAGTGGAGGGTGTCAGCGGCCCACACCCTGGCCTTGGGGATGATGGCGTCCACAAGGCAAAGCAAAAACAGAAAAAGAAAGAGAGATGAGGTTCAAGTAAGTTAAAATGGAGTCTAGACAACTTGTGTGTGTGTTTCTCCCCTACACGCAACTTTGAGTACCTACGTACCCAACTCTTTGGACACACATTGTAAAATATGTTAATTTCAACCCTTGTTGAGAACAATGACAATGTCAACTTATTTAACAAATGTCGTACAATATTTTGTTGCCCCCTCAAGAATACAAAAACTCACAAGAAAGTGTCACATGCATACCCAACATCTCTTTTGGTAAGACATCTGGCAAGACATTGAGGTTTGGGATCGACATTATCGTTGCCTTCGATTGTCTTAAGTGAACAATGCAACCAACCCATTGTCTCACATTAAAGAAATCTTAGTGAAAGTGTGGGTCAAGTACAAATAGAAACATGAAGTGTTCCATGAGGTGATCAAATGTTGTCCCAAATGTTTCGCTACTTTTATAAAGGTTAAAGGTTCACGTGTATGTACTACTGACCTTGCATGGACAAATTGTTTGCAACCAAGTGTTTACAATGACCTTAACATGGCAGATCTATTCCATGAAGAGATAACATGAAGGGGATTTGCAACTCAAGAGGAATTCTTTTCTTTTTTAATCAGCATTTACAAATCCTTTTAGCATAATGAAACCAAAATAAACCAAATGGGCAATGAATCATAACAAGTATGTGTTTGCAATTATATAACATTAAAGTTTTTTTTTTTTTTTTAATGTCATGATCCAAGGCAAAATCATTAGTCATTTTGTGTCACGTGTGTTTAATTGTTTTATGTCAATCAATGTTTTTGTTTCTAACTCAATTTGGGTGTTTGCATGCTATAATGTAAACCTAAAAATAATCATAATTTGATCATTTTCATTGCAACATCTTTTTTATATGGCCTTTTAAATATTTGGAAAAGATTTTGTGTGGAAAATGTGCAATTAAAATTGAATTACATTTTACACTTTCATTATGTTGTGAAATTAATAAACATATGAACAATTCAATTGTGAATTAAAATATTTTTTGAATAACAAAAGCTTATAACAACATTGTAATTCAATAAAAAGGACTAAAAATTTTAGTTTTAATGAAATTTTGCACATAGAAAGAAACAAACATAATGAACAATCTTCACTATCAAAACTTTCAATTTGTTTTTCAATCATGAAAATCATATTTAAATGATACATAGACATTTAATAGTACATTGTGTCATGATCATGCTAATTATTATGATCTTTTTAGGTTGCAAATTGAATTCCCATTGAAAATATAGTTGGACCAAATTTCTTTTTATCATTTTTCAAAAATAAAATGGAATTTAGAATGAAAGAATGGTAAACTACCATTAAACAACATGTTTTAAGTAACAATTATAGAATTATTGGTGTACATCTAAATAATAATGTAATTATGAATCACTTTGATATGAATGGTTTATATAATTTGTTTCATTTTTTAAGGCTGAAATCAATTATACATGATTTCTATAAAAATTCAAATTGAATGAAATTTTACATGTTACTACTTTTGATAGTGTATATACTTTCAATTTTCAAAAAATAATTCTGCATTATATCATGTATTTACCCATTTTGAAATGTTTTAATTTTAGCAAATAAATAAGAGCATTTTGTAAGAAGAAACAAAAGAAACAATGATTGTTGCCAAATCTTAAAGTAAACAAACTTTTGGGGAAGTTTTTTCTCACATTTCAAAAATAAATTTAAGTTTTAAGGAAATTTTCCACCACATTTTCACAAAAGTTTTGACAATCAATGCTAATATTGTGTGGGATACCAAATCACTTATAATGTTAGGCCACATTAAAAGATTAACCAAAAAATCATTGATGCCAATCCTTACTAATAAGATGTATAACCCATTTAATATCAAAATTAACTTTGGTGTGTAATGGACTTATTGTAAATAATGTGTGCTGGTTTTTTCTTTTTTTAGCTTTGTGATGTTGCCACATTGGTAATCAATTACAAGAAGATTTAACCATGGTTGGCTACATATTAGTTATGAAAGTAAATATTTATTAAAATCCTTTTATATCTTGCCTAGTTGCCTAAACAAATTGTAAAAGCAAGGCAATTTTTTGGATTTTTGGAAAATTTTGGAAAAAAAATTTAAACAAGGAAATGCTCAAAAATTAAAATAATAATAATAAAATTCCCCACAAAAAAAATGTTGTGTCACATACATATTTACTTTTTCCTCCACATAAATGTTAATTTGGCAAAAGTATTGATTTATGCAACATTGACTAAAAGCCCATCTTACATATTAGTTTACATAATCTCACACATGAATTTTTTTGGATGAAGTTTGACATGTTTACCATGTATACACAAACACAAATTTTTTTCTCCTTTCAAAATTAAAAATAAAGATTAACAAATGGACAAAATGCCATGATATTACACATTGAACTTTGTAAACATTGCCGCAAATGTGGGGATTGCTCTAGAATAATTGACAAATTTGGGGGTGTGCTACCAATTAAAACCACAATGGCATCTATGTGTACATTGAAAATTAATTTTGTTTCTTATTGCAAGTGTGTCAAGCATTAATTTTAATCTATGTGTCACAACATAAGACATATGTTTGTGTTTGAAGGTGAAAGCATGGTAAAGTAAACTAGAGAATTACCTTGCAACATAAATGGAAAGTGGCCATCAAGTAGGCCTTGGTATATTGAATTTTTAAATATTATTTATTTTAATGTTTAATTATATTTAAAAAAATTTACTTTGTTACAACTATATTTTAAAATCACATGTTTAAAATAGGTTTGTATATATTCATTAAAATTCAAGCACAAGTAGATTAAATGTTGTATCTATTTTATTTTTAAATCAATGGCATACTAAATATACTAATGGAATTTTAAATTTCTCATAGTAGAATCAAAATATATTTAATGGACAAATTTAGAAGTAGGAATGAACACAATATTAACATGTTACTTTCATTCCTACTTATTACCTACTTTTATTGTATTAAAGTTTTTCAATGTTTGTATTCAACTCATCAAAATTCAATGGAAGCATGGAGGCTTCCATAATGAAAGTTTTTTTTTAATTTGAATCTATTTTCTTATGTTTATGTTGAAAATCTACCATAAAATATTGGATTTGAGTGGATGTATTTTTTGGTCCACTTTACCATGCTTGGACCTTTGACTACGTGATGCAAGATGACCATAATACTACCAATAACAAATTATAGTGTAGCAATTGCAACTATGAAAAGGAGGAAGATGGGGAATAGTGAGGGTTCAAATAAACACTTTTTCCATTTCCAACAAATTTATAACATGATTGAATAGATGTAGAAAGAATCTATTAAATTTAGTGTATAAATTGGAGAAAAGATGGAATGATACCACAATTTCTCATTGCATTTTTTCATTATTTTTAATAATGGTTATTATGTTCACAAAGAATGGATGGCTCACTAAATATTCATAAACACATTAGCATATCTTTAAATTCAATTTGTGAATGGTTAATTTTCCACCCTTCAACACAAGCCAGTAACTTTGATGTATTATGGTTGCCAACTTGAATGCAATGTCAAATTGCTTATTTTATTTTGAAATATAACTTTTTTTGCACATGTGCTATGTGTGATTACAACATGAATATTTTGTAACACTTGCAATGAGTTTTGAAGTTATTTTAAAATATTGATCGTTGTCTATTTGTGTCAATCATACCTAGCTCTTCCAACCCTAACTACCTAACTCTTTTGTCCTACCCAACTACATAGATATGAAAAATCAAATAAATATGTTCCTTTTCATGGCCATGTTATTTATATTAAAATAAATTTGATATTAAAATAAATGATGTATATAGCATATGGCAACATAATGGTGGGGAAGGGGAGGGAAATGAAGGGACAAGGGGAGATTTTCCTCAAATTGGAACCTAACCAGGGCATTACACTCATCTAGATTTTTAAAATATGTTTTCATTTGGTATTATGTCTTGATTACCTTTGTTTCATAAACGAAGGGTTTTGTTTCATAGACTACCTATAATTTTGTTGACTAATGTTAATGAATTTAAAAACTTTGAATTAGATATTGGAATTTGAACATTAATCATGCCAATGTTCATAATATGGGTCAAGTTAATTTGCAATTTAACATGGGTGATGTTGCTAGCACTTTGTTACCATTTGAAAGTTAAAGATATCATACTAACTTGCTTGTGCCTAGAATGTATTGACCACACTTGAAAAATGGGCTATATATTACTAGAAAGATTACCTATTATTATAACTATTTCAAGATTGGTATACAAAAGGCTTATGGCAACATGCAACTTTTGCTTACCTATACAATGTTTTAAACCAATAGTGTTTGATAAATATGCCTACAAAAAACAAAATGTCCAATGCATTGTGGACCAATTTTAGGTAAAAATCCCACCCAAGGTCAAGGTTCTAGGAATTTGGGAAGTGGGACAATGTTCAAAATTTCAGATGCAAGTGTAAAAGGGGATGCAATGTAACATCTTTGCAATTTGGATTATAATACCATTTCCAAATGTAATGACATTGAAAACTTGTCATCCACAAGTTGGTGGTAGGTGTTAATAACACCCAATAATATGTGCCATTACTTGTAATATATTTTTCATGGTAATGAAATTATGGGTAACCTAAGGGAAAACTAGCTAACTTAAGGTACAAATTGTAAGTAGGTTAAATTGGATTTAGGTTTTGTGAATACACAACTTGTTTTTGGCCATTATTTACAACCTTTTTCTTGAGGGGATAAGTGCCTATATGTTGGTTCCATTTATATTTTTGGGTTGCTAATGTCAAATTTAATGTGAATCAACGACTAAGACCGCAATTGAAATGTCAATAGTGAATTCAAAAACATATGATCCCATGGAATAAACAACAAACCTTGCAAAATTTGTTATCATCTAATGGAAGGATGGCTCACCCTATCAAGATCACCACATTTTCAAGTGGAACAAGCCCTAATGTTCCATAATAAGTTAAATAGTTTATGATTCCATACCAAAATTTTGTGCCTTTTGCTAAGACATTATAATAGTAAATTTTCTTATGAAAAAGGTAGATTAAGGGTGGCAATTGTTTTTGCCAAAGGCTACTGGCCAAAAACATTCCTTTTATTTTAAATTCTTTAGCAAATTCCCAGAACAATTTTTTTCTAGAGCAAGTTATGAAAAACTATGGACCAAATTGTTGAAAATTTTGAAAAACGGTATGCAACCACAATAGAAAATGGCATGAAATTGTTATGAAATTTTCATTATTTGAAATTGAACCTAATCATATAAATGAAAATGGTTAATTGTGTCACACAATAAACACAAAGACCAATTGCATATTTGCAAGGCAAGCTAGTCTTTGATTAGTAATACTTTATATGCCAAAACTCTTAGAATTGTAAAATCAAAATGCCAAATCAAAAAATAAATTAAATTAAATGTTTGGCTAAAATTGTTGAACTTGCCCTTGTACTACAACACTTTTTATTGTTTTACTTATTTATATTTAGTTTTGTGCAACAACATTTCACTACTTTTCTTCCACTTGCTTTTTCTTAGTAACCTCCTTCCTCCCCCTACCACCAACTAAAAGGTCAATTGTTTTATTTACATAGTGACATGATTACATACTTACCTACCTACCACCTACTTAAAGTGACCTACTAACGAAATAAATGCCAAAAGATGAGAGTTGGTACTGCATAAAAAACAACTTGTATGTATATATTCCCCCACCTACCTACCTACTATATCCACCAATGTGGCCATATGTACATGGGCCCACTTACTTACCTACTATTGCCTCTTATTGACTACCTAATCATGAACTAAACCTATTAACCTTGGAGAATAAACCCAACATTGGTGTCCCAAGATGTGGGTATTACAAACACCTTGTTGTTTTGACATAAACTAATTTTATAACCTACAAATATAACAAAAGCTTAACCCCAAATGCAAGTATTTCTGCTAGTTTATCTTTTTGGTTTCATGTGGTATATTTGGTTTTATATGTGTATGTGGTTTTGGTTTTTGATTTTTGTATTTAATTTGGTTTCATGTAATTTTGACTTTTGTTTTTCTATTTGGTTTGGTATTTTGTTTTTTTTTGTTGTTGTTTTTTGTGTGATGGTGAGTTCCTTTCTTATGTGTTTGATGGTGCAATGATCATTCAAACTCATGTTTTTTGGCTTTTGTTTGTTGTGGTGCAAACAACAACAAACAATTACAACACATTGCTCATGCCTAACAAGTAATTGAACTAGTTCCTCACAATACATGAGCAATGTTTTTTGTTGTAAAAACAATAACAATGTGGTTGTGTTGCAAGGAACCAAGTTCAACCCCTTGCAAAAACTAATAAAACAACCCAAAAAATAACAAAATGTAACAGATATGCACAAAATACAACATTCAAATGTTATAAAAAAAAATTCTACAAAAGTTTTTAAAAGTAATGCAACATGCAAAAGAATACTACAATCATAAAGGTTGCCACTATGAAGGAGAAAAAATATATATATAAGGAAGAAGAAAGGTGGAGGGAAGGGTGCAATGAACTCAATTTTCCGCAATAGGAACCAAAAAAAGATGATGACCACAAAAGTTGACACCACGAGGGAGAGAGGAAATAGAAGGGAAAAACAAGGGAGGGGAAAAAAACAAAATTATTCAAGGAATTGATAGTTCTTTATAATAGCAACATAATAAAACAACAAGATACATGAAGAGAATTGTGAGGAGCTTGACTCTTGAAGGTGATAAAACAAATCAAATTTGAAAATAAAAGTCATGAAGAGTTCAACTTTAGTTTTAAATTTTTTTAAGGTGTACAAAAATGTTGTCAAATCATGACCTTTTATTTTATTTTATTTTATGTACTTTATACAAGAGATGTTTCATCATCATGGACACAAAATGCATGATATGGGTGTTTCTAAATATATGATGGTCTAAATTAACATACTTCAAAATATGTTTGAGTCATTAATGTTTAAGGGAATCAAGATAAAGTATAAAATTAAAGATTGTATTATTGATTGCCTTTATTTTTTCTTGGGTGGTACACCTTTAAAAAGTTGAACCCCTCTGTATAGCATCAACAAGGGGAAAAAAATGATGACCATGAATATTACCATGATGAACTCACACCACCCCCTTTCCCCCATGCTGACAAGACACAAAAAAGGAATATAAAAAAGCAAGCAAGGAAGGAAAAGAATATAACTTTTTACCTCTTCACATAGCTTGAATTCTATTTGCAAACTCTTTCCATGAATAACTTAAGTTCCATACTTGAACTTTAGTGAAGAAAATGAAAGAATGGGGAAAGGGAAGCACATGGTTGGGAAAAGGAGAGGATGAGACAATAAGTGGGGAGATAGGAAAGTATGGAAGTAGGTAGGATGAGTGAACATAGGGGGAACGGGTTGGGGTTGGCTTCCCAAGGTTCATGCATCCAATGAAACCCAAAATGGGTTGAAAATGGGATGGTGTATTTGTGGATGTTGGGTCACATGAACCTCATTTAATAACCAAAACAAGATTATAATTCTCTTTATTATTGTATATTCAATTTGCTATTAAATAAACATGAAAACCGCCATCCAAGGAGTTCACATATGTGTACATGTGAATATTGTACAACACCTACGAACTAAATTAGGTTAATCGCATTATTAAAACTAGGCTAATCACAACTATTATGTAATGTTTCAACCATGATGTTTTTCATGCAAATATATGCATTAAAATTTAAACATGAAGGCAAAGCCTTTTGATGTTCATGATAGTTAATTTCAATTTGGCTACCATCAAGCATAACCATCTAAAACTAATCCAACCTATTTATCAATAAATGCAAAGCTACCAAATGTGAGTTAATTACATCACACACCCCCCCCCCCCCCCCCCCCCCCCCACCCCCCACCCCCACCACCTCTCCCCCCTCCTCTACCTTATTTACTCTTTCAAGACAGT
>Ga0116228_10002098_pt1 | contig 17090 bp, 14 predicted proteins | sample S1TSphfallax_2_FD_89694 | JGI IMG/M metagenome (GOLD analysis project Ga0116228, IMG submission 89694) | Host-associated microbial communities from peat moss isolated from Minnesota, USA - S1T2_Fc - Sphagnum fallax MG | ecosystem: Host-associated > Plants > Peat moss > Unclassified | place... | reverse complement strand
ATATATTAAATAATTTTTGGAATATAAAATTTTTTTTTTTTTTTTTTTAATTTTTTTATTTTTTCCATCCCATTCCTTTATGTTTTTTTTTTTTTTTTTTCCCAAAAAGAATTAATACATTTCCTTTTTTCATGACATTTATATTTGATTCAAAAACCCATTTTACAAAAGTGTAGTGGAAGATAATTCTTGCAAAGATTCAATAGAAGGTTTGATCTTTCCACCTTTGTAATACACATCATTACAAATAAGGATGTAACCATCATCATATTTAACATTTACATTCTGAAGGTCAATTGTTGGAAAACATGTAATGGAAACCCCCTTTTCAAATTGAAATTTAATATTGGTATTACATCACAAATTTCATGGGTCATGATTTGACAATAATAGTTGTGTGAAATTTGTTTTTCATAGGTTCATATGGAATAGAAACAAATGTCATTCATCTACTTGTATTGTTTGAACATCAATGTTGTGTGCATTTTTTAAAGATGAATGTCATATGCATGTTCATATTGTTTAAACACAAATGTTGTGTCTATTTGTATTATTTACACACAAAAGTCATGCACATGACTTTTGTGTTTCAATAATTCATGACATTCATGTGTAAACAATATGAACCCATGAATAACAATTTTTGCATGGATTTGGAACAAACCCATGAAGTTTATAAATTTGTGATGTAATTGATTACACAAAATACAATACCAAGTGTATAACCTTCAATTCAAGGTCTTTTCCTCTTTGAACTTCATAACTAGTTCATTTAACATTTATTATGACATTCATAAGTCATTCCATTTATAACATAGACATAGAACTAGCAATTAGCAATAAATAATGAATTAAGTGATCTAGCAATCCCACATTTGCCTAACTAAAATTGTAAAGCAATCCCATACATGCAAATGTTTCTTGATTTGTAAGTTTAAAACTCTTATAACCACATAACATTGCAATTTGTTCAAAAATAAATAAAATCAACCTCTCATTATAAACTTGCAAGATGGTATCAGATTCGACTTGAAAGTCAAGGAAGACGGGAACTTTTGTCTCTTCCATTTGGCAGCTAAAAACATACATGCAATTAAAAGAAGTTTAAGGATTCAAACTTTGCCTTGTTGCAAAAATAGTCAAATTGTAACATAAAAATTCCATACACATTTGTTGGCATACAAAACCTTAGGGACAAAAGCATCTGTGCATTCCCTACTTTGTTATATAGAAAAAAGACCACGCAAGAATGCATAAAACATATTTTACCATATTGATAGATGGTGGTGGGACATGAACCAATCCATGTAATTTATAGAAAGGGTAATCATCAAGGGAACAAAATTGTGATATGCTTGCATCTGTCATTGTCATCAACACAATTGAACCATGTAAGAAAACTCAAGTTCTTCTTTGTGTTTTTTTTTCTTAGGCCATCACACAATTCGCTTATAGGAAAATCCAAGTACATATTTGTACAAAGAATTTATTTTTTACTATGGGTTTAGTTTGAAAACATTTGCACCAATTACAACCCAAGTAGTTATTCAAACATGTGATATGTTATTTTTTTATCTTCTCTCATGGGTAAGGTCATAATGTAGAGCTTCTACTCCAAACTAATGGCAAGAAAACATTGCAAAAAAATACCAAGCTTGGGAAAAAGATGGGTGAAAGAGAAAGAATGTATATTATGTCTACAAATTGTGAAAAAACAAAGGAGCAATACCCATATTTTTTGAGGATTGTTTGAAAATTTGTTGGTGAATGGGAATGCATACACCTATCATCATAGATTTAGAAGCCCTAAACAAAATTAAATATATGCCCTTTGTTTAAAGTTGGACAATAATTTTGAAGATTTTGATTAGTGGATTCTTCAATCATCTCGATGATGGAGGTAAATAACATTTGGTAGTCATGGTATTATTGTTAGTTGATAGGTGGCAAATGAACTCCCCAAGGTTGCCATGTGTCTACTACATTTTTTTTTCATAATTTTTACCACCCCAACTTCATGTGGGCATATCTTATTCATTTTAAAAGCAAATTGAACAATTTTAAGGCTAGTGTGTGAGCAATCTAATGTTCTACATTTCATCTTTAGACCCAAAATATGAAGGAAATATATGGAGCAAAATCTCAATGATTGAAACACTAAATGTTTCGTCATCAGACAATACACCCTAATAGGTAGTGTTTCTTAAAAACACCCTAAACCTATTATCCAAGTCTCTTTTATTATGTTGTTTGTTGATGAAACCTTAACAAAATTCATAATTAATAAACCTTATTTATTTGTTTTTTTATTTGTTGGCAATGAAAAGAGACTATGTATGGGACACTAGTTTTCATTTGGTCTCACATTTTGACCCAATTTTCATCAGGTGTTCCCATGAACCTTTGGAAATGTCATCGAAAATTTGGTTTTAACTTGTTATAATTAAGGGGCATATATTAAGGGTGAGAGTGGTTTGTTATTGATTATGAGGTGTTTATAAAAGGGTCCCACCTTAATCATGATGTGTGTACAATAAAATGGTTTATAAAAAGAAGGTAGAAATGAAGAAGAAATTATATGCAATTTTTTTTTCTTGAACCATTTGAAATCCAAGTTATACGACTCATTGGGGGGTTCATATAAGTTTCAAATTTGCCTTTGTGTAGTATTATTGAATACCTATTTGTTGCTTCTATTAATTAGTTGGGGGTGCATCCAAAGTTTTTTTTTTTTTTTTTTTGGTTGGGAAGAACCAAGTTGATTGACCCATCACCATTTTTTTTGAAACATTTGTCACTTCTCAAAATAAAAGCCTAGAGGTCTTTCCCTTTGACCCCCTTTTATAGTTTATACACATGGATAAAACAAAACAAAAAAAAAAATTATTCTTCCCCAAACACCTTCCCAAAAAAATAGTTATTTGCCATCTGCCCTAAATTTTTGCATATATATATATCATTGGGTCATAATTGGGGGAAGGGGGGGAAGGGGTACCAAAAATTTATCCAAACCCCCACAAAATATCAACCTAGGTAGGTATACACATGTAAAACTAATGGGTGTCAAATTTGAAAGTCCCACCGCCACCTCACATACGTTAGATAAGGATTGTGCAAATGCCCACCCTCACCTCATACACTTTTTTTCAAATTTCAAAAGCTCATAACTATAATGAACCCCAAGAATAACATGATGGGAAGGTATTTGGCAAAAACTTGGGTACCTCATTTATGGTATCCCTAGTAATGATATACATTAAGATTAAAGTTTAGGTTTTTAGTCATTTTTGTTACTTGTCTCCTTTTGGGACTTTTGCAATAATTGATTATGAACATTGTCAAATATGGACATTGTGCGTTGTGTCTCCTTTCTCCTTTCCTTTGAATGCAAAGTTCAAGGTTTGAATGTCTTACAATCTAACTATCAATGTGACTTACTAACGATGAAAGCTTTGGAATTTTGGTCTAAAATCAAAGGTGTAAAAGGAAATAAGTGATTCCAACATTTCTCACTCTTGCATTTCTATTAAATGTTTGGAGTTTACACGGGTCATACTTTGGGTTTTTAAAGCTTTTCAAGCTCTTTGGCTTTGGGTTTTGGTTTATCACTTTTGGTTTATTGACTATTCATCATATTGGGTCTATGAGGAAACGAGGCATGATAAAAGGTTTGTGGAGCTTTGAAATTCATCATTTTAAGGATTTTTGTTTTATATCTATCTATTGAAAATCAATTTTCACTTTCCATTTTTTTTTTTTTGGGTCACTTCCACTTTAAGGCCATTGCATTCAACAACAACAAAGATTTAGGGTTTGTGAGAGCCTCAAAGCTCTAACCTTAGAACTTATGTCACCTTGTTGCCTCAACTTTAAAACAATTACATCAAGGAAAGAAGGTGTGGAAATGAAGTCAAAATTGTGGTTGTGAATTGCAAATTTCAAGCTCTATCAATTGTTGTTGAGCTTTGGCCTTGCATCTCTCCCATTTTTCTATTCCTTCACCTTTCACCAAATCCCTTTAGTTTTTTTTTATGACTTTGTGAGTTTCTTTTTTTCACCTTTCACCAAACCCCTTTTGTTTACATTTTTTTTGTGATAAGTTGTGAGTTTTTAACAAGTTTTATATAGGTTCCTCAAGTTTTGTTATGAACAATACATATTTGAAACCTAATGAAAAGATGGTCCTAATGTTTAGAGGGCATGATAGTAATATAAATGTTGAAAACATGTTGCAAGCAGGTGGAAAGGTGCATCCTATTGAGGCTACTCATGTCCCTATTGATGATTCAAATGTATCACATTTGCACACAACAAATTTGCGAAAACAAACAATTACTTGGAAACTTCACAATTGGAATTCATTAACATGGGCTTTTTTTAAAAATGAACAATAACCAACCAATGGCCCTTTCTCAAAACCAAAAATGTGGTGCATAGTTTGCCATGGTGAAATTGTGGGTTTTGAAATTTTGGTATTACGCACTCGGTTATGAAAGGGTGTCATTGTTTACCAGAAATCAAATGGCATTATAATCATGAAGAAGCATGTTGAAATTGAACATAATAACCTTAATTCAAAAACTTTTTGAAGATGTAACCAATGTGGTTGTTGCTCCATTTGCCCATGAGCAAGCCAAGAATGGCATAGGTGACATCATTTGTGATTTTTGGGTTTTATTTTTCTCAGTTCATAAAAGATAATGAGACCCAAGTTAGTTTCTTAAAGGATTTGATGTTTTTTGTGATCAAAAGTTATTTACCTTTGAAAACTATTCAATACATCTAGTTTTAGAGATTTGCTTATAGGTTACGCACAAGGGTCTTTTTTTGACATCTGCCTACCCACTTTAGAAGGGTGTTGTAAGTATGTCATTCAAGTCTTTGAAGGCCCATTTGAAACTATTGAACATGGGACATGGAGGGAGCATGGAAAAATGGCTTACAATAGAACCAATCTAGCAAAACTTTAATTGATATTAACATTACTTCTTTTCAAGCAGGTTTAGAAGTTGAAATAAATGCAAACCTTTTACAATTTTATTAGTTACAATGAAATTTGAAAACTTTGCATGTTTGTTGTTGGTTTCCCCAAAGTTGAAATGTTTCATACAAGGCATTTTTCAACCTGGCATTTTAAGACATGTAAAGAATCAATAAGTATATCTAGTAAGGTTTCTCTCCAAGAATTCGGACGTTTTAAAGAACTTAAAAGGAAGTAATTTAAGGTTGTTTGTTGAAGACCCACGAATGTATATCCAACTTCAAATGGATCCAACTTTAGCCTTGTCTCATATCGCCTATTGCTAGAATTTAAAAAGCCCAAAATCGACGTGTTCTTTGATATTTAAAATTTTAATAAACATGGACCCAACTATTATTAAAAAATTATGATACTCGCCCCCACACTAGTCATAATGTAGAAATTTCAAAAGATCAACTATGGTATAAAAGGGAACATACAAGAAAAGGATTAGAAACATCACCGAAAACTTTGATGGTATAGAAGGGAACATGACTTGAAATGTTTGTCATAATTTTATTACTCATTTAACTTCTTTGTTTTTTTGAGATATAGTTTTGAACATGGAAGCAAGATTAACATTAGTTTGTTATTCAAAACTTTTCAAGAAGTTTCCCCCCAACATCAAGCTTGAAGTTTAGTTGACAATCTTGCTTATAGATCTAGTGAGTGTGTAAATTGTTTTAAATTGCATTGGGAGATGAGAGCATGTAATTATTAGAGAATGGGACGGCAGTGATCCTTTGAAATCAAGAGTTTTTAAAGGGAAGGTTGTAGGGCTTCCTTTCCAGGGGATTTTCTTTTTGTTTGATTCATGTTGTGTAGTAGGAGCACTATTTTGGTTAGGAAACAATACTAGCGGCTTCATTTGCATTGTTGTGTCTATTTAGGGTTTCAGGCTCTCAAGAGTGGTCTTACTGGATTAATATATGTCCAAGCTTGAGAGTATATTACGTGCACAACAAAGAAGAGGGCTTGAAACTACGAATTGTCGTCATTGTCACGATATCATGGGTGTCTGTCAATTTGATCCGGAAAAACCCTAAATGAAACGCTCATCGAAGCTAAAAGAACCCTAAAAAAAGGTGATTATGTTTGCTATAGTCTGATGTTGCAAGCTTTTGGGTAGTTTTTTACAGTTGCAAGGCATGGAGGCAAAACATGGAGCACATTCTGTTGAGAAGAGGAGGAATGCCCCCTCAATAGTGTGTGGTGAGACTTGGGACTTTTTAAGGCAATAGAGATGTGGATGTGGGTATTGGGTGTGGAGCTGTTACTAGGATTAGCTTTGTCAAATATGCATGTAATCCTCACAGCCATCTCCAAGTTTTCAAGGGGAACTGATTCTTTCAAGGCTATGTGATTGTCAGCACTTGCATATTTTCTCTAGGCCTACTACAAAAGTGTTGCTACCCATATTATATAGTGCATGCCACATTTTCTCTAGAGCTGATTGGGTCCAATCTACTTTCTTGCTCTCAACTCTTCCCCAAGATCCCATGCTTGAGGTAGTCTCTGTCCTCCCTCCAAAACATGTACTGTTCTTGGATGCTATTGAAAATGTAGATGTCTACTATCCCTGACATCAAAGCAGAGTGACAATCTAACATCAAGCTTCTCATTTCAATGTGGATGTCAATCTGCATGACATGATGGAGTTGAAGTTAGGGTCGATGCCAACCATGAAGTGTTGGGCAATCAAAGGCTATGACTATGTTTTGCCTCATTGTTTTTGTGAGTGTTGGGATGCAAGCAATAGTGTGGTTTTGCTTTCATAGGGGTTGGTTGTAGCAAATGCAATGTATTACTTTGGTAATGTTTTTAGGTTCTTGACTCCATTCTTCCTTCCATGAGCACTTGAACAGTATTTTGAACAGAAAAAGAAATTTGAAGCAAAGGAGCTAGAATGGAAGCCTCATCTCCCCACTCCTGCCCCACCTCATTTAGAGAATAAATAGGGCCTAGTAGGTTGAGGCTTTTGACTTCTGTAGATTTCTGCTACTTCATTATTACCTGATGACAATGAAAATCTTGACCCAAAACGCTTCAATCAAATTTCTACTTATATGTTCTTCTTCATGATTTGTGGAAAATAGAAAAGCATTGTGTGACAGCCATTCAATACATGGTTTTTGCAGCTATAATCAAAGTCAAATGAGGGTTCCAGAAAATACACAAAGTGATGCAATTACCACACTCACTCACATATCAAATAATGATTTTACTTATTAGTTGGTTTGCCAAAATCCTGGGAAAATACACTTACAATTGTAGGTGTACAGTACAACTATAGTGGTTTTTTAAGAAAACAAAATTCTCAATAAGTTAAAATAACTCCAAAGAAATAACTTTGCCAACAAAGTAGTGAGTTCACATGATAGTTATGGAATCTAGAAGCTTCAGCATGGGAAACAAGACAAGTAGTAATGCATTACCAAAACAGAGACAGCCTTGTATATTGGGATCATCAAGTAAAGATGTGACCCCGAAGTCATGAGAATATAGGTGTTTCCAAATCTTTTCATTTCTTTTCAAAAACCAACTATATAGTTAAACCTAGTCAAGAAAGACAGAGTGTAAGGCATCACAGTTTTAATATTATCAAAAGGGTTTCACTCAAAAATATTGTCCTCCATACTGGATACGAAAACTTTCAGAAGTTTTGCAAGAAAAAAGTGGTATTTCATCAATATTTTGGCTTGCTTTCAGATCCCCAAAAGGCAACATTTGTATATTCCATGTTTGTACTGATATTGCCATCACAAGAAAATCTGACTTTTCTAATGACCATGAGTTTTAACATCGAATAGATACAAATTTTATACAAATGAAAATCATGTGTGTGTCTTCAAATGTTTATTGAGGGTTGGATTAGACATGGCACTCAAAACTGTGGGATTTGCTATCACCTTTGTCCTGCTGCCAACGCCGTCCACTGAAATCACTTGTAGAACCCTAGTGTATTTGGAACATTATATCCATGAAGATTCCTGCTAGAAGAGAGGAGGGATATTACAGCTGCTCCTTTAAGAACATGAGGGATCTTACACCTATAAGTAGGTGTAAGATCCCTCATTCTCAAGGAGTAGGTGTAAGAAGCCTCCCCTGCATATGGCCCATGATCTACATCCATGATGATCTTCACCTCATTCATTAGGATGGGTAAAACCCTCATGTGGGGCACATTCCCAATAGCCAAGATAGTGGGTTGGCTTGCTGCACTTTGCCCAAAACACCAAAGCATAGAACAAACACCAAAGAGAAACAAGAGAGAAAACACCCAGAACTTACTTGAAGAACCTACATGACTTACAACTGCATCAATCTCACATACATTTAGGATTACGAAGTGAAGGATCCAGGATCCAAGGATTATGGTATATGGGTGAGAGGGATTGCAAACTCTCACACACTAAAATGCAACAAAATTGACAAACAATGGCAGGGGTTGATATACACCTACAGGGTATCAATGGGCTGCACTTGATCCTGAATGAAGTATTGTTTGGTTGAAGTACTTCTTGGCAATCCAGCTGCGCCACTTACAAGCACATTTCATGACCAGAGTTGCCCCTTATCAGGTTTCCCATTCCTTATGTCCTAGCTGCATTTGTGACATGCAAAATTTGGGCCCAAATGTTACTGCTGCACAATCTTCACAAGCTTGGAAGAAAGTGCTGTCATTCAAAAGATTTGTGCATGTAACTCTGTTTATAGAAGCAGATTTCACCAGTGAGATAATGATGCAATGCAAAATACAATGTCATCTCCAAATGGCAATACCTCTAATGTATTCTGTTTTGGTACATCCTCCAGCGCAGGGGCTCCAATTATGAGGCCATTTGTATTGAGAACCATCCATATTTGCAATGTAAGTCAGCCTGAAGAGAATTGAGAGATAACATAATAATAACGTCAGGGAATTTCAGATCCAGTGATACATTGGCAAACAGGAAAAGGAAGAAAATCCCACACAGTAAAAACCAAGGAGCTCATGTTCCTTGTACCTTCAATGGCAACATGTATAGTAGTGACTTGTGACCAACTACCATAACATACACACTGACTTCCACTCCCAGCAGTGAGTAGAGGCCAATGTCAGAACATCCCCACTAACCCTGTGATATATTTTTGTTGCTCCTGGCAGTGGGTGTCAACCAATGTCTGACATTTGTTGACATATGGAAGATCCAGTCATGATCCTGGCTAGATCAACAAAAATATAATGCAGATTACAAAGGAAACCAAGAAGAAAGGGGAACACAACAATAAGGGAAAGCCAAATAAAGTACCAAATTCCAAAAGAGGATGGCAAGAGAAACAACAGTGAAAGCTTTAAGGGCCTGATCTTTTGAGGACAAAAGAACATGCTCTCAATTTTTATTTATGTCGTCATGGGTGTAGAGTATGCCCTGTCTATGGAATATCCTCCATAGCAGGTCATCCCACTCAAAATCTGGTATAATCCTCAATCATGGGTTATACAAACAATTGACCAATCGACAATTGGACTGGCCTGTTCCTATGAAAGCTAAAAGCTATTTAGTAACCTCAAGTCAAGCCTAATCTCTTAAAGTAACTCCTGAATGCCATCAGCCATGCAGCTGCTTGCCAAGTGCACAGTCGCAGCTCTAGACCTATTTTATCCCACAGCTTCCAGAAAGATGACAGTGGCCCTCTTCTCACTGACTCAGAGACTGCCTGTGATGACTTCCTTGCCACTATCAAATATGTGTTAACCGGTGTACCCTGCACAGAATGCCAGTCCATGCAATCAGGGTCTACACAGAACAGCTTAATGCTCAAACCTCAATAACTTGATTCCTAGAATTGAGAGCAAAAGAAAGCTCTCAAACTTTGAGAGTCATAGACATGCCAATTTGGTTAGGAGCAAATCAAAATTGTAAAATTCACAAATCATCTTATTGAGAATTTCCATACTGACAATGCAAGTTGACCTGAAAGGTCATTCAGATTTCAATCAGGAAGACTCAGTCATGGTGTTAGCTAACACTCAAGAAATAACTCATTAAAAAAGGTCAATTTTATCCTGATTAAAGCTGGAACAAGTAAGCTTCATTTCATGCATGATGTTGGCTTGCACTCATGAGACACATAATACATGTAGCAAAGCCAAAGAAAAGGTTTACCAGGGCATTATCAACAGCCCGAAGGCAATCATTTGTCTTCAGCAGTAACAATACCACTCGAGGGAGTCGACCCAACAAGGTAGACACCTCCCCAAAATATTGTGATGCATAGCCCTGCCAACACAAGCCAAGGAAGGATAGAGACAACTGCATATGATATGTTGCTGCCAGATTGATCTTGCCACTGCAAAGAATTCTACTACAAACATTTATTGGGCCGCTTCTAACCATAGCTTGATAGAGAGGTTCAAATAGTGTCATCTCTAGCAAAACAGACCCACATTTCAATCTGCAACAGTCATCACGGATGATAGAGTGCACACATCAACTGATTCAAAATCAATACTTAGGACACATTAAAAGCTGAAGTATTCCATGCAGACCTGCAACTCGTCCCTCTGCTCTGGAGTGTCAGGAATATTGAGGTGGTCAAAAGATTGGTCAACAATCTTATTCCAAGGACGCATTGTCAAAACTCCAGCAAACAGGCCATAGAGGTCATCCCCAGCCCCCAACGCAACACAACGCTCCTTTATCTCCTTGGCATCTGCAAACACCAGTGCCTGGTTCCACCCCACAATTCCTTAAGAAAACTATAGAAAGTCACTCAGTTTGCAAAACTCATGCCACTCTGAGTAGAGGTTGAACCCAGAAACCTCTTTTCTTCCAAAATTCTCCAGTGATAGATTTGGAACCTGATAATAGTCAACCTTCTGTCACTCAGATATAATCCTGACAAATAACAGAAAGACATCTCCTATCCACGATCACATGTAGGATCAAATTCAGACACACACCAAGAAATAGTAAAACCCTCACCTTCCAGAGAGCCGCATAGTTGGACTTAATTGTAGGATCCAAAGTCCTGTACAAACCATGGTCCAGCAACACAAGTTGTGGCTGCCTAGTGCCTGCAAAAGGAATGAAACAGAGAGGATGATGATGGACAAGGCTTTTTAGACAGTTCATTTCAACAAGACTGCACAGCTTGTGACCAGCTGTTTCTTTTTGCTGGCTGTATATAGCCCAAAAGCTATATTAAAATTGAAAGTGCTAAAATCAAGTGCTTTTTGAGATTTTCCATAGCCAGAACTTAATCCAAAAAAATTTAAATCTCCAGATTTTTATATACAGTATATGTATGTAGCCAAAAATATAGAAGGATGTTTGAAAAATCATATTTTGAAATTTAGCTTGTAGCCAAATTTGGCTACATCTTCATGCAGGTCATCACCACTTTAGCTACATCACAAAATTGGTAAAAATCACACTGCTTGTGACTAAACACACTGAAACAAGCCCCACTCCTACTCATGGTTATTCCCATCAAAATCATACACTTCTCTTCTCATGGGCATCAGGATTATGACACAAAGTAAGGACCTGAGCAGGATTAGGGTTCAAATTTATGCACACTTCCATTCCTTCCTTTGTTTGGTGTGCAGTAAAACTGAAGTTGATATAGCCCATGATTGGGCTGAGTTGCCATTGATCTTCTTCCTCTGTTTATACACATAATATATCTGTTTCCAATTATGACTTCCTGCACCAAACAAGGAAAAAAACCAACCTTCCTTGAGCCGCAGGAGCATGTTGGCAGCATGGGGATCACAGTGTACAAACCCATGGCGGAATATCATTTCTGCGAAGGTCTCACTAACCTGCCAACCACCTCAAGAATCAACTATGCAACCACTGACAAGTGCATTAAAGAGAACAACCATACTTCAGACAAATTTATGGAACGCAATTCCACATTCTCTGCAGTAACTACCTAGATGCACACTGCAAATGCAGAATGTTGATCTGGTGATGGGATGAAAAGCATGTTCAACCATTTTGAAACATGCAACAAGATGGTTTGAAGTCAATGTCCACATGCACAAAGGAAGAGCCTTACGAGGGAGGCTACGTCGGCCGGGCGAACCCCTAGTCCCCGTATGGCTTGCACATCTGTGATGCCCACACCCTCCATAAACTCCATGGTGAGTAATTTTGAGGTGCTCCACTGCCAGTATATCTTTGGAAATGCAATCTTTGATGCAAGCTCTGGCGACATAGTTGCAAAGTTGTGTGCACATTGCTCACAGTTCTTTGCCTCATTAACAAAATCGAGCTCCTGCAAAACATGAACCAATCTGCTACAGAACTGACAGCATCCATTGTACCAAAATTGGAGGCCAGTTGATCTAATTGCAGAACAGACATTTCTTTTGCACCTCATATCTTTCGTAATTTTTAAATAGTTCACATGTCACTTCTATATATCAAATCCCTTGATTGCAAAAAGCAGTGTCATTCAGTTCTGCACATTGATTTATCTTTGCACAGCATGGAGGTGCACCTTAGGCAAACTTTCACGCACTTCAGCCAGCAACCACCTGCCAGGCATTACCCAATTCACACACTTTGATCATTATACATGGTAAAACCCTTGGACCAAAACAAAAGTTCACCTCAAAACAGGTGTATGCAGAAGACAATTTGTCTGTAGACAAAACATATAGAACAAAGGTCACAAGCATATGCTGAGGTGTAGCTGTACCGGTAATCAAAAGAGGGAAAGAGCCAGTGCACAAAACTGACAACAAAGGCCACAGTTGCTGTGTCGGCAAGTGCTGAGTCTGTGAGATGCATATGTTGCACCTGTGTGATTGACATGCCCCATAACCCACTCAGGAGAAGAAAACTGAAAAGATATTTAGTGGAATTTAGAATTTTGTAAATGAGCTGTGCTGAACCAGACTGAAGTCCTTTGAAGCATAGGATGATAATGAAGAAATTCACCCATGAAGATATGTCACAGTAGAGCTAACATAGACCAACACAAATCAATTGACATCAAGGAACTGCCACACATTCATGCCAAGGAGGGACAGTATTTCAACTATACCTTCACAGCAACCTTTTCCCCAGTAAAAGTTCGGGCAGCATGGACCTGAGCAAGTGAGGCACTGGCTAGTGGCACTTTGCTAAACTCCATGAAAACCTTCAAGAATGATTTCATACACAGATAATCAATGTTCAGTTCTCATCCCAAAAACCCACAGGTGAAGGAACCATCCCACACACCCATGTGCAAAACCTTGATAGTCATGCACAAAGCTGTTGATTGGAATGGGCAAGGTATTGTGGTCAGATTTTTAACACCAAAAAAAGACCTGCCTTCCTTGCATTAGCTGATGTTCTTCTCAGCTTAAAGAGAAATAGGTTCTGCATGAAGCATGGCAATGCAGGCTTACCAGGATGATGAAAAACCCAGCTGACATGAGCCTTCTTCTCAATACACTTGATTCTAGCAAATCTAGCAAACAAAGGTGCTACTGATGTACATCTGCCAGTGCAGGAGTTGTCCCCACAAGCATATTCTGTGCATCTTGTTTAGCATACTGCAGCTATGAGAAGCTTGGAGAATTTAGCAAACTGAAAATTAACACAAGGACTCCTATCTTTTGTATGGTCCACCAAGCAAAAGTATGAAATGAAATCTCAAAGGCTCCAATCAGTTCAGAAAAATGCAACAGCTTGTGATAACCAGATTATACTTCCAGTGTTGATTTTAAAGACCATACCTCTTGTGGAAGGCAACCCAGCTCTGCCAAGAAGACATCACATACTTGCTTGTAGCTGGAAACAGGGCACTTGTCCAGCATTGATTTGCGCATTGTTTTCACATACTCCTCTGGCACCAAGTAGTCCTACTCAAAATAAACAAAAAAGGCAATAAAAAAAAAGAAATACTGAGTGAAGTTGCAACAGACTTCCAGCACAATTTGTGAGGGAAAAAAAAGCAACAGACACAGATTTGCTCAAATCTACAGAACATTTCTCCATAGTTTACAAAATGAGTCAACCTGAAGATAATCAAGAGATGATCCCAATATGACCGCAGTAGACATTTGGATGTAAACAACATATCAAAGCAAACAGGCAACCCTAAAGAACACATAGAGAGGGGAAGAAAAAAACTGAGAAGTGAACAAACAGCAACCATAGTGACACACATGTTGAGAGATCTTCAACAGCAATAATGTAGTGACCATCTCTACCATAAGATCCTCACTTACTTCTTCATCAGCTCCCCACAGTGGGCAGCATGACCTTGATATCAAACCATGAACCAACAAGACACTGAAATTCTTCCACAATTCTGAAACCCTAAGAAGGCATACCAGTTGACCTATATGCTGGCCAAGCTTGATGTAAATCCCACCATTCTTGAAGCAGAGATCTTGCAATCTGTTGGCAGAACGCAGGTGCACCTCATGCCTTGCCACATCACGTTCAGCACCTTCTGGTATACCATACAAGGAGTACACATAGTCTGCAAGACCTCCCCACAAACAGAGTGCATGCAACACAAAAGGGGTTTATTGAATTTCTGTGCCATTTTATGGCGTCATTAGAATCACACTAGAGAGTGCATGCAGGACCAGAAGCTCAAATCCACAGGGACAAAAAAAAACACCAAACCCTGAGAAGATGAAATCCATTCCGAAGGACACAAAACCCTAATGTATGGAACTAGAGTGTATGCAGGACCAGAAGCTCAAATCCAAATTAGGGACCAAAAAACACCAAACCACGAGAAGCTGAAATCCATTCCCAAGGACACAAAACCCTAATGTATGGAACTAGGAGTGCATGCAGGACCAGAAGCTCAAATCCAGGGACAAAAAAAATACTAAAACACGAGAAGCTGAAATCCAGTCCCAAGGACACAAAACCCTAATGTATGGAACATGAGTGCATGCAGGACCAGAAGCTGAAATCCACAATAGGACAAAAAAACACCAAACCATCAGTAGCTGGAAATCCATTCACAGGGACACGAAACCCTAATTTGTGGAAAAAGAAAGAAAATTCAGACCTGCGGTGATTGCAGTGGCGGTAACCACATCGCGAGCCAGTCGCAGAGGAACATCGTAAAGCAACTTCACCCTACGAGTGGGGTGATCAGCATCTGCAATCCAGGAAGCCACACCTGCCAAACCAACTGTAGTCACAGCTATTGCCGCACTGCGTCGCCATCGCCCCTTGCTAGTCACACCACCAGCTGCTGCCGCTGTAGCGTAACTTTCAGCCCTCCACCCAGCAGGGCAAAGAGGAGTAGAAGAAGAAGAAGAAGGCTTTTGCAGTTCTCCTCCGGAACTCGCTGTTGTTCTTCGCGTCCACGGCCTCGTGCGCAGCAGCAAGGCCCCGAGATTGCGGCAACCTGCGCGCATGGCCATGTGCAGCGATTCTGCACAGGGCATACAAGAAACCCAAGGATCTCCAAACCCTAATCTTGAAGAAGCCCGGAGATCTCCAAACCCTAGTCCTAAAGAAGCCCAGCGATCTCCAAACCCTAGTCCTGAACATGTTGGCCATTGTCCGAAGCAAATGCCTTTCTCGTCTTTGCGTGTGAACGAGGTCACCTTCGATTATTGTGGCCTTCTTTTGGATGAAACAAAAACTTGCCTTTTTATTAACCCTCTCCATAGATTCACAAAACAAGGGTTTATAAGGTTGGTGTGGATAGCCACAAATAGGTACCTATATGGGGTGGTCTATGGACCTAGGGATGAAGGGAAAAAAAAAAAAAAACCTGTATGGCCAATCGGATTGTTCAAATGGGAGCTTGGAAGTTGTTTTGAAGAATTAACATGAATGGTAACAACTAGGCTGTCGTAATACCTTTACCATTTCAGCATAAATTAAATTATTTTTTGTTTTGTCAAATTTTTGGAAAATTATTTATTATTTGTGAGAAAATTACAATAAACTTAAAAGTTCAGCTATCAAAACTTGAATTGTAGACCTAAACCCTAAACCCATGATAACAATTTAACACTAAAGCAGTCTAGACACCTTAGACTATTCCATAACATTGACAAAATTTTGTTTATTATTTTTTATTATCATTACTTGTCGAAAATTTCATAATTAAAAAAACTAGATGCCAAAGTTAAGATTTCAAATTTAAATAATTATTTGATAGTTTGTTGTTGAAATGGTAAAGGTATTACAATAGTTGCCACCTTATTTAACACATCCAATGTGAGCTACCATTTGCAAAAAAACCTCCAAATAATTCTTTAGGGATTTAATGCTTTCAACTGCTACCCTTGGGCAAGATCATGTTTAAAAAATGCTTTGTGAAATATTGCGATTTGAATAGAATGCTCTCACTTGTAGCAATTACCAAATAACCCTTGCACCAAAATTCACCTGACATTTCCAAACTTGAGTTTGTAACGTTAGGTGCAACAATGTCAATCACATTGTTGAATTTGAACAACATTCATCTTTCACATCACAACAATAAAAACAATGCTTGTATTTTACTTGCAACAAGAAGAACGTCAAGCAAACATGAAAGCCTATAATAAAAAATACAATACTTATGGTGATGATGATCAACTTTTTTACCACATAAACTACATCCCTCCTTACACTTTTCTCAAAACAATTCATGCATGCAAACAAAATGAAACACCAATTGATTAGTATAAAAAACATTGACAAGGATTCTTTTGAATATGCATAAGGGTTCCTAAAATCAATAATGATGATTCATTTCAACCTAATGTGCCATTAAAATCCCAAAAATAAAATAAAAATCAATGATATAAAAGAAAAAAAAACCTTAAATCCTTATGTTACTAAAATTAGACCCATCAAAAAACCCAAACAACAAAATTGGAACCACCAAGAAATTATGTCATTGATTCAAACTACAAAAAAAGAAAAGAAAAAAAAAACACACACACACAATGTTTCATTAAAGGTTGTCGATTATAAAAACTACTTCAAATTTGCAATTGTGAAATGGAAAAAAAATTATAGTTGTGATGGGATTTGGCCATAACACACACATGATGGGCAAACACATGGTGGGAAGTGACCTCCCCACCCCTCAAGGTGTTGGCATTCTAATT
>Ga0116228_10002097_pt1 | contig 17091 bp, 8 predicted proteins | sample S1TSphfallax_2_FD_89694 | JGI IMG/M metagenome (GOLD analysis project Ga0116228, IMG submission 89694) | Host-associated microbial communities from peat moss isolated from Minnesota, USA - S1T2_Fc - Sphagnum fallax MG | ecosystem: Host-associated > Plants > Peat moss > Unclassified | place: USA... | reverse complement strand
ACTTGGGAACCTCACATTTTATGACACTTCATTACAACTCATGTGAGGTTTAGGGTTTTCTTCTTCCAAAAATCCTTTTTTTTTGGCTTGGTGGGTGGGAGCTGAAGAGTTTAGGGTTTTGATGATTCTCTCTTTGTTACGGCCAAACTCATTGTTGAATATGGGACATGAATAAGTAATTTTTATGGTTTACACAACTTGAACTAGTGAGGAAATAAATTAAGTGTTTGATTTTAATCTTTTCTAGTTTTTTTTTTTTTCCTCGTCCTCTTTGGTTTTGAAGTTCCAACACTCATCTTCAATAAGGGAATTCAAGATTGAAAAGGATAGTCATGATATGTACTTAAAAATAGATGAGAAAGTGTGATGCATGCATACAAGGGACATCAACTTGGTGGGTAGCAATGTGGAAGCAAATGTGAGGCATATGGTGGTTCAAGATGCAAATCGAATAGACAAATGAGGTGACACTCTTACCATAGAGCTAGTCAAAAGCAAGCACGAAAGGGCTCTCCGTTGGTCAAAAAAGAGGCCTCCCCAAAAAAACAAAAGGAAAAAGAGCTACCTAATACCCCTTTTAACTTTGGAGTCATACCTATCTCTCTACTACTTCTAGTACTACCACATATATGTCTTGCAAAAACATTCTTGTTATTGTTCAACAATTTTATTCATTCACACACACATACATGCATACATACATACAAAACAAGACCTCGTCCTACAACAACCCAAAAAGGAATCATTCATCCTTTTTGTTCAATAGAGCACACACAAAACACAACAAAACGTGGTGTTGTCTACAACAACAACAACAACCCTGATAGAAACAACCAACCTCATGCACGGGAGTTTTGTACTACTTACCTTACAAACTATTCACACTCCTTTACAATGATGGTTGTGTAGACACGACAACCTTTGGCCCCTTGTTACCGGGGATTTGGAATTTTGGAATTTAAACAAAACAACAAAATATAACCAACCCTTTGGCCATTTCGCTCGTCATCCTTATTTTTTTTCACTCTCTAAGTTTGGCATGTTCACATCACTTATTACCAAATTATCTTTGAATTATGTTGTTGTACCTACCCAAGTAAGTTCCTTTTGTATTACCTATTTTCTTTCATTTTCCCCTTGGATTTGAGGGGTGGGGTGGGTGGCCCGGGAAGGGGTGTGGTTCGGGTGGGGGAAAATAGGTAGTGGGAGTTCAGGGGATATTGTGATGGCTCAGAACTCCAAACCTAAAATACTCTTGAACCCAAACCTCCAAGCCTGATATCCGAACCCTCCCCCCTTGGCCCACAAAACAAAAAAAAAGGGGAAAAATTTGAGGCTCGGAAGTGGTCTAGGTCTGGAAACTGGATCGATAACTGGTTCGGAGGTGGACTGGGGTTTGGTAAGTGGATCGATAACTGGTTCGGAGATGGGCTGGGGTTTGGAAACCGGTAGGTATGTGGGCGACACGTGCCCAGACAAAACGACAACAAAATCACGCGGGAAACGGGAAAGTGTTACAGTTACACTTTTTTACCTTTTTTTTTAACACATTTTGTTTTTATCCTCATGGGATAGATTTTTTCCTCCTGTCCATAGTACACACTTACTTTACCTACTTTTTACCAATTTTTTTTATTTACCTTATTACTATAATTTGTTACGCCTTGTCTACTCAGCACTCGACACCTGTAAAGTTAAAGCACTTATTATTATTATTATTTAAATAGCCTTTTTAACTTACCTATCCACCCTCCTGCTCTTGTCATTGGTGGTAAGGAAAAACTTTCCAAATTAATAAAATTAATTTCCTTTATGTCTACTAAAATTAATTTACCTGATATGTGACTAATTTTTAGGCCCCCCCCCCTCTCCTTACCCATGGGTTTTTTTATTTTTTATTTTATTTTATTTTATTTTTGGTAGGGAGTTGGGGGGTGGAGGAGGTGGGGTCTTTTGATTTCTCAAACTTTAGATATCAAATTAAATATGGGTTTTATGCATTTTGATTTAAACAATTTGGAAACTTAGGTAGTGGTTTTCATGGGTGGTGGTGGCTTCTTTCAATTGAAATCTTGTTCAAATTTTTTTTTCCAAACTTGTTTTTTTTTCATGTAAAAGTTGGAATTGCTATGATGTATCATTTGTGAGGCCCACATGGATATTACGGTGTAATTTCACTTCAAATTGCACCCAAAGATAAGTCTAGTAGAGATCATGTTGCCATGAAGAAGTTGGGCACCCTTTTTATTTAAGAGGAATGAGGGTTGTTTGTTTGTTGTTTATTCACAAATTAATTTGTAAAGTGTTTGTTATATTGGAATCCGTCAGGTTAGGCTTAGACGAATCCACAATGTTGTGGCCATTTGGCCATTTAACAAATGTTCCTAGTGATACTTGATTTAAGAAAATTTTATAATTTTTTTAGCAAGTTCCAACTTCATATGCCTTGTAGAAACATGGATCATGTTGAACAAATTCACTAAACCTTGCAACCAACAACAAATTCACAAACATTCTCTACACACATAAATGGATAAAATTTTCTCACAAGTGGCTCATGAGTGCCTTTGAAGTTAAGTCCAAACCTCAAACTTAGCCAAACAATAAAACAATCACATAGTGGAGGCTAAATCAATCCCATGTTGAATGACTCAAGTCTCCCTTGCTAGCAATGCATGGATTGGGTTTGAATCATTAAAATCCTTCCCAAGGACACAAAGAACGAAGTTATCCTCACCCACTCTCCTCTTCATATCTTTGCTTCCTCTTCTCCCAAGGGATGTCCTTTTGCCTAACTATTGTACCACCATGCTCCTTAAAACTCACCACCTTAAGCTGACACAAAGACAACAAATGGGTTATGACGTAACTACAAAATAAATCTTGCATAATAATACTCCACAAAGGGGTATGGATGTACATAGTTGTCGGCTAAAACAAAACCCGAGTGCAAGGACGTTCCCTAAACCTAACCCTAATACTTGTAAGGATGATTGAAACGAGGGCAATAACAAAACCACCTCAGAATTTGAGTAAAGTATGCAAGAAAAATAACTTTTATATGTTTTTGAATGCATAACCCAAAAAAAAACACACACAAACAAACAAATCTTGAGCAAAAACTTGTCCTCAATTGGGCCATCATAACCATCATCCCTCATGAGAATTTTGATGTTCTAATTGACTGTTAGGTTGCAAGCTACAACCCATAACTTTTTTACCTTTGTTGGCCTTATGTTGGTAGGCAAGGATATTGTGTTTAGATTCATTATAGAGTATAGTAGCTTAAGGGATTTTGGCCCATACTAGGTAATAATAATAGGTCTATTTTGATATGAGGATTTTTGAAAGATGGTATTTTTGGTTTGTGTTGAAACTTGAGTATAGTCATAGAGTTGTAATATCTTGAAGGATTTTGGTTTCTTTTAGAAGATTTTTTGAAGATTATATTTTTGAATGGTGAAATATAATTGAGTTTCCATAATTCTTCTTCTTTTGCCTTAAGATACTTTGTAATGTAAATGGCAAGGCCGCAGTGTGACACACCCTGGGCTCTCATTGGCCCAATACTTACATAACTTTTCATTGCTGGGATGAAAATTTCACAACCCAATTCTTGAAATGGATGAAAAGAGGACATCTCGATTCTCATGAGGGATGGTTATGTAAGTCGGGTAACCAACCAACTTGAACTTGAGCGGGCACACAAGCACAAGTTATATACTATGAATAGTCTCAACACTTGCTCCCTCCCTCCCTCACTCACTCACTCATGCACCTCCACTATTTTCATAGCAACCTAGTCCAGTCAGTCCATTTCCACTTGCAAAAAAAAAAGAAGGCAAGAGAACTTAGAAGTAATAAAATCAAAAGCATCAACAACCCACTAGGTACCATGAAATAGAGTAATGGTAGTGTACTTGATGAGGCTAGGAAGGTACTAGAAATTAGTAAAGAAGATTTGTTTAAACCCAAGTAGGTGGGATAGACAGGTGTGTGTGTGTGTGTGTGTGTGTGTAAAGAAGGATCCTTGGTCTACTTACTAGTAACTTACTAAACCTGAACAATAATAATACATAATGACGACTTATGTAAAAGAAAAACCTGGCACACCTAACTAGGAGAGTATCATAATAATTATTTAATTAATTAATTAATTATTGACTGTGGAACAGAGTTCAAACCAGAGTTCAAACCAGGGGAACTCAAGGGTATCACAATAAAGTGAAAAAGGTCGAAAGAGTTGGGAAAAAGAACATAAGAACAAAAAAGGGCAAAACCACGCAACAAACAAACAACCCCCGCACACGCGCGCACGCCTGGACCAATGGTAAATAGTAAGTTACTCAGGGTAATAATTACTGGGCGGGAGGGAGAAGGGGACTTGGGGAGGGAGGGAGAGAGGAGGGGGTAAAAAATTAAAAAAGTAGTGGAGGATTGGAGGAGCATGGTAATAATAATAGTAAAATTGATGGGGAAATTTTTTTTTAAATTTTTTTATAAAAAATTAAAAATTAAGGTAAAACTTAAAAAAACCCCCCCCACCACTCTGGGAAGAGTCTGGGGAAAGAAAGGAAAGGGAAGTTTGGGTTACAGAATCCAAGGTATAAAGACGCAGAAGTGGAAGCCTCTGACAAATTCCAACATCATTATGAGCTATGAAATATGGATTCCAATGCCTAATTCCAGACCACGGAATGCTTAGTATTGGCCTCTAGGGTTACTTCCATAGTAAACATTCCAAAGCATAGCTAGCCTCTAGGGCACATTCCTACTAGACAATCCGTCCATAGGTAGCCTGTTGGGTATACCTGCCTACTAAAAACATTCCATGCCATAGGTAGCCACTAGGGTACCTTCCTACTAGACATTCCACCCATAGTTAGCCTGTAGGGGAGCTGCCTACTAAACATTCCAGGCCTCGGTAACCTGCAGGGACACTTGCTTTCTAAACATTCCATGCATAATTAGCCTGTAGGGTTACATGCCTACTAAACATTCCATGAAAATTAGGTAGACTATTATTGAAATCAGGTCGCCCTTTTCTGGTACCAGAATCTTCCTGGTGTCTCTTCTTTTGCGGTTCTGCCCGGTTTCTTTTACGTTTGTTGGGGGCCATTCCCAGGCTCTTTGCTTTGTCCTCGTTGCTTGCTGCTGTTGTCGTTGCTGTTGTTGATGATTTTTGCAGCGTGTTCTTTGCTGCCTTCTTGTTCTTCTTGTTGTTGTTGTTGCTGCTGCTGCTGCTGGTCTCTGTGTCTGCGAGAGAGAGAGAGAGACGGACGGACGGACGGACGGACCGGAGGACTTGGGTTTTTGTGCGAACAAAAAGAAAGCTAGGAGTGGTTGCGCATTTCTCAAGCTTTTCTCTATGGCGAACTTTCTCCTGCACCTCCCCCGGCGGCACCAGCAGTAAGCGCTAGAGTCTGAAGCTGGCTTTGCAGAACGCTCTCTTGTCTGTTCTGCCTGGTACTCACGAGCTTCCTCCCCTGCCTGTCCTGGCTGGTTACTTGCGGAAGAAATAGCTGCTACAACTACCTGTTGCTCCTACCCGTCAGCTTGGCTGCTGCTTGTGTAAGTTGGCTATGAGATGATCATATACCTTCGTCGTCTGGGGGATTTAGAGTAGCTGTTTAGGCGAGGGCGGGAAATGGCGGGGAGGGGGTGGGGATTGGGAAGATAATAGGAGGAGAACGAGGATGCTGAGGAGAAGAACGTCTAGAGAAGCTTTTTGTTTCAGTTTGGTATTCTTCTTAGCTCGAATTTGAATTTGAGTAGCTTTGTAGCAGCAGCATCAGCAGCACAAGCGAGAGTCTGATCGATTCTCTTGATTGTTTATAGTTTGTGGGTTTTCGTCTTGGAATCTAATTGTTGTTTTTTCATTTATCGCGGCTGATCTTTGCTGGAGTTTGAGTTTGTGTTTGTATGCTGCTTAGTAGCATGGGCGTCGACCATTGCAGCAACTTGAACTTTCGTTTTGTGTGATGTAGTTTATTTTCTGGAGCTTCTTCTGCATGTGTATATTTGTCAATCGCTTCAGTACTACTAGGGCGGTGCAAGGAATTGAGTGAGATGGTAGTGGAACCTCCGGCCGTGGGGGAAGAGGCGGTCGAGAGAAACATAAAGCTGCAACAAACCCATTTTGTCCCGGGTTCAAGCTTTCTTTGATGATGCGGTAAGTGCGATCAAGAAAGGTTTCGACACTAGTTTCCGTTTGTGGAAGGAGAGCTGGTCGAGATAAAAGAAAGCTGTAACCAAACGCCGGTCGCGTGAAGAATAGGTAGAGAGACGCCGGTCCTGTAGCACTAAGTAATTTGCAGCAGCTTGACATAGCCCTCGTGCAGAGTCAGAGCTCTTATTTCTTGTTCTTGTTCTTGTTCTTGGCCTTGTTAACAGCCCAGAGAGGCTGGCACCAAGCTAACTCGCTGCAACCCGTGTTGTTGCCTGCCGACCGGTTTTGAAAGCTAGTGTAGACCTTGAGAGAGAGAGAGCTGGGAGCTAGCCTGATGAAGAGAAAAACGATAGGCTATATTGATGTTCTGTGGCCGGAGCTCAGACTGACTGACTGTGTTCATCTTCCTTCCTTCCTTCCGTGCCATGAAGCTTTTCTGAGACTCGCTGGGGACCAGCTGATATCGGTATTCGAGCTTGAGAAGATAGTCCAGTTTCCGCCCCGTCTTGGGAGAAGAAGAAGAAGCTAGCAACCATTTCGCCTGTTTAGCACAGTGCGGAACGGAGATCGTCTTGATCCTGGAAGCAGCTGCTTTTGTCCAAGGTTGAGAGAAGAAGAAGAGATACCCTCTTTCTGTTCTCCTTGATCTTAGTACTTACTCTTCTTCTTCTTCTCTCTGTAAGAAAGAATAAGCGCATCCGGAACTTGCACCTTGTTGGCAATGGGCATTTCCAGTCTTCCTTTTCTCTCATTTCTCCCCTGCTCTGAACGTCAGCAAGGATGTGGTCTTGCATCAAGCATGTGAAAGGTGTTCTTGACACTCGCCTGACCGCCTCACACAACTGCCGCTATAGAAAGTGTCATAGTACTGTCATCTGATCGACCGCAAAGAGAAAAAAAAGTTGGAGAAGAAGAAGAAGTTGGATGATCAAGCACTAGACTTGAGGAGAAATTGCGCACTAGAAGCTGGAGACCATCATTCTAACGTCCCTGCGTGCATCACTTGCAGGAAGGAGTCTGTACCAATTGCAGGCAAAAAAACCAGCAAGACCCACAGCTGCAATCCTGCAGTATCCCACGCACCGAATGGCGGCCAGGCCGTAGAGCCTCATGTGTCGGTCCAAAACTACACTGAGGAGGAGGAAGAAGACGCCAGTTGCTGGTAACTTGCTTGCTAGCTAGAGCGAGGAGTGAACTGTTGCGAGCAGCGAGCTCGGTACTCCTGAGTTCTGCAGCAGCGGAAGCAACAGCAGCTTCCCAATTCCCAGCTGCGAAAACCCGAGCTGCTGCTGCAACAATGATGCAGTATCGGCCTGAACTGGGCAGTATCGGACTGACGCTGCGATATCCTTCTGCTTCACAGAGCCGGGATCATCGAGACTACTTCACGGACACGGCAAACAGCCAACAGACAGCGAGCTACTACACCAGCTGCAGCAGTACCAATACCACCAGGCAAGCTTTCGAAGACAACAATCAAAGGACGTCGCACTTCGTTGCCTGCAACACCAGCTATGCATCTCTGAAACCAAGTCGAGATCAAAGCTCGCCAGTTTCCACTCTCTCCCCTCCAGACGTCTCCACTACCGCGACCACGACCACGACTGGTGCGTTTGATCAGGCCGCAGCAGCGTCGGCCAGCTTCCAACGCGGGGGCTGGAGCTCTGCTTCTTATCAAAGTGAAGGATCGTCTGGCAGCGAGGCTTCTCTAGCTTCTCTTGAAAGCCAGGAAGCGGACTTTCATGGACGCGGGGCTTTCCATCGCGGTGCCGGGGATCATCAACAACGTCCTGCAATTCTTCGATCAGCTGCAGCTTCTGTTTGTGGCCCTGTGCCGTCTTACCAAATGCAGCAGCAGGCGACGAGCTTTCATGAAGCAAGGAATATTCACATGAGCTTCGCGGCAGCAAAACAGCAGCTGTATGTGCAGCAGACGGCTGCTGCAATGGGGGTTGGTGGTGCTGGAAGATTTGCTGCTGCAGGAGGATCAGCGGCGGGCGCAGAAATGTCTGGGGAAGTGGTGCAAATGCTGCAGGTGCTTGAAAGTGCGCTCTTGGACGATGATGAAGACGATGACATGAATGGGTCATTTCACCAAGGTGCTGCTGGGTCTTCAGGAGGTGCTGATCATCATATGAGTGTATCTGAAGCTGGAAGCTCATGGGCAGATGCTTTTGTAGACATTCTTGGCGCTGAAAGTTGCTGCACACAGCAGCCTCTTGACCAGCTTAAGGCCACAGCAATGGAAATGCAGCAGCCCAGTGTGATGTCTTCTTCTTGTGGAACTGCTGCTGGTCTGCAGCAACAGTCTGCATATGCAAAGCAGTGTCAGAAACCTACCAAAGCAGTAGTAGGATATGCGGGAGATCATGCTTCAAAGCTCACTGCAGTAAGTTCCTGAGCATGTCACTTCTATTTTCTGCAGGAAGAAATTTCTCCACATGGATCATCAAGCTCTTACTAGTTCTATGAACCTTTGAGATCATTCATGTGCATGCAAATTGGTAAATCTGCATAGCAAGTTGTTGATTTGCAATTGCAACCATTGCAATCTCTCCATATTCTCCTTATTGCATAAGCTTTCTTGTGGCTATCATCTGGTTTTAGATTTTCATCCTGAGGTGAGTAGGGACTATGCAGTTCCATTCATGGTTTTGTCCCAGGTTATGGTGCTTCCCCACCCAAGAATCCTGAGCTGGTGGAGCTTGTGATTACAGAAATGCTGTGTTGGGTGCCTTGTCTTTTGCATCTTCTAATGCATTCCCTGCACTCTTGTACCTCAAGGAGCAAGAGTATTGACATTGTTGTCACAAGTGAATACTGTAGTTCTGAACTTCTTGGGGTTTGATTGTTGCAATGTTCCAGATGACAGAACCTGCACAGCAGTTGCCAGTGAAAAGCTTGTTGGAAACCAGCCAACTTGAGCGGCTGCTGGTCACATGTGCAGAAGCAGTGGCAGAGAATGATTTTCAGAAAGCAAATGTAGTGATTGCGAAGCTGAACCACATGGTTTCCATCCATGGAGACCCGATGCAGCGCCTTGCTGCATACATGCTAGAAGGCCTTGTTGCAAGAATGGTTTCATCTGGAGGAGGTCTTTACAAAGCACTCAAGTGCAAAGTGGCACCAGCAGCTGGAGGAGGAGACTTGCTCTCAGCCATGCAAGTTCTCTATGACGTCTGCCCCTACTTCAAGTTTGGGTACATGGCAGCCAATGGTGCAATTGCAGAAGCATTTCAGAATGAAGATCGAGTGCACATTATTGATTTTGAAATTAACCAAGGTGTTCAGTGGAGTACCCTAATACAAGCTTTGGCTGCAAGGCCTGGTGGTCCCCCCCATTTGCGTATCACAGGGGTGGATGACCCTTCCTCAGAAATGACACCCCCTGGTGGGCTCAAGTTAGTGGGTAATCGTCTAAGAAAGCTTGCTCAATCTGTTGGGGTGCCCTTCGTGTTCCATGCAGTTGAAAAGAAGTGCCCAGAAGTACAGGCATGGATGCTGGAGCGGCAGCATGGGGAAGCACTTGCAGTGAATTTTGCACTCCAGCTTCATCATGTGCCTGATGAGAGTGTCTGCACCACCAATCCCCGTGACCGAATGCTGCAAATGGTGAAGAGCTTAGGCCCAAAGGTGGTGACACTGGTTGAACAAGAAGCTAATACAAATACAGCTCCATTCCTTCCCCGATTCATTGAAGCCATGAAGTATTATTCGGCTGTGTTTCAGTCTCTGGATGTAACCTTGGGCCGTGACAGCCGTGAGCGTATCAATGTCGAACAGCAGTGTTTAGCCCGTGACCTTGTGAATGTGATTGCTTGTGAGGGAGCTGAGCGAGTGGAAAGGCATGAAATGTTGGGGAAATGGCGCGCCCGGATGAGTATGGCAGGCTTCCGCCCTCATTCTCTTAGTGCATCTGTGAATAATACCATCAAGATGCTGCTGGAGGCCTACAGTGACAAGTACAGACTTCAAGAGGAAGGTGGAGCCTTGTCTCTTGGGTGGATGAACCGCTCCTTGATTGTTGCATCGGCATGGCACTGACATGCAGCAAATTGGGTCCTTGATTATTGAATCAGCATGGCACTAACATGCTGCAAAATGGGCCCTTGATTGTTGCATCAGCATGGCACTAAAATGCTGCAAAATGGGTCCTTGATTAGCATGGCATGAACATGCTGCAAAATGGGTGGTTGATAGTTGCAACAGCATGGCACTGACATGCTGCAAATGGGTTCTTGATCATTGTTGCATTTGCATGGCACTAACATGCTGCAAATGGCATGCTGTTTGCTTGCTTGCTTGCTGCTGTAAATATAGAGGTTTGCTTTGGCTTTCTTGCATGAAGCTGGATTTCATTCATTCTTTGCCAAAGACAATCCACGGTAATATGTGAAAAAAGAAAAAAAACATTCCAATCTCGAGGGAGAGTGCCTGTAAGTTAGTTCTCTTGACCTGTATCAGATGTTGTGCTTGATGAATTACAAGCAAAACAAACTTTTGCAATTCTTTGCACCAATTTCTTTTTTTGGCCAACTAATAAGCTTGCCAGATGTCATGCTAGATTTGTTAGTCAAGATTGCTGCAGGAATCTAATTTACAAATCAACCCTGTTGAACAGAGGTTTTTTCTCAAGTGTATCAGCTTTAGGTGAAGAATGAATTATCATTGAGAGCCTCAACATACTAAATAATAAACAAATTATGGGGATTTTTCCTAATCAACTTTGCTAAGACACAGAACATGTGGTCAGGGGGAGAATTCGTCCATGATCATGCTAACAACCTTTGGGTGCACATATATATGTTGGGAGCAATGTAGGTATGTATATTTTCACTTGGGAACAACTTTTGGGGTTTTTCAAGGATGTGATTTGGAGTTAATATGGAACGTAAAAGATTATCTTTAGCACTTTTATTGAGCATTTTTCAACTTGGGATTATCACAATGAACTTCTTTTCCTAATTATTGTTTAGAAATGTGAACAAGTTCAATTGCATGTTTGGGGAATGTAATTTTGCAATTTGAAATTGTGAAAAGGAATTTGGTTGAAACCTTTCAGATACAAGGTTGGACTATTTTGATCATTAGAAAACAAAACCAACTTTGGAGTCATTAGAAAACAGCATTGAGAACTCATCGGATTCATTTCCCCCAGTGGTGATCAATTTGTAATTTGTTTATCGTAGCATAAAAAGAACTACATCCTTGCTACTTTGGACTTTTTAAGTTTGATGTGATGAAAAGCTTTTGAATTGTTACCAAAATAATCTTATACAACATCAAGACATAACATCATATGAAAGTATTCCTTGTGCATTAAACAACAAAAAGGATTTCATTCCGTTGAGAGGTTAGGAATAGAAATAAGCTTTGTAGCTTAAAACCCAACATATTTTATCATTACATTAGGAAATGAGCTCAACACCAACACTAAGATATTGTTGAAATCCAATTTTCTTTTTTCTTTTAAATGACTAATAGCAAGAATATGGTACATCACAAATTATCTTATGAGTGGTAATCCACAAAATGGGTCGCAAGCGAAAGCAAGAAATTTGTTTGAACCACAAATCCTCTTGGATGATCTTTAAATTATTTTTCCCATAGAAGATGTTGCATTGTGGCAAACATGTTGAAGATTAAATGTTATGTTTGCTATTCAAATACAAATGGTTGAATAGTGAAATTTTTTGAACCCTTCTTCACTATCCAAATATTAGTTGAACTAGATTCAATATGCTATTTAATGAAAGCAAACTGAAATATGAACCCCTTTGCAAATCTAGAAGAGATGAAAGTTAGAAAACCATTAATTGTGGTAATGGTTTTCTAACTTTCGTCTCTTCTAGATTTGTATGTACTATCTACTCAACATTGAAAAACTAGAAGAAATTGTCCACCTTTTTCACAATGCAAATTTCAAAACAAGTTTTTGAACCTTGTCATAGCAAACTCATCGGTGATCATTTATGCTATTCTATTGCCAAGAAAAAAGCAAAGACAACAACCAAAAACACCATACTTCTAAGAAAACAAGTCCTATTGAGCCTTAGTTATCACATACAAAAGCCATCAAAACATGCAAGCCTTGTCTTTTTAATAATAATAAAAATGATTTATTTTAATGGGATGGTAAGATAGAGAACATAATTTGGTAATTTGAATGCAAAATGAATTGGTTTGTGATATGTCCAATAAGTTTATGTTCATTCAAAGTGGCATTGTTGTATTGGTGTATTAGTCCATATATGGTCTAATTGTGTATTATAAATTATAGTACCATTGTGTAATATAATTTTGATATCATATATGTTCATGATTTTGTAATGGTGTTGAGTGTGACATATGTGTTAACATATTTATATTGAAATCATCAATTATTACAATTAGACAATTTGTAGGTTTTTTATTCAATATAGTGTCTAAAATAGAAATAAATTAATTGGCTTGCACTTTTGGTGGCTTATAAAGTGCAATTACATGTAAGGATTTTCACATATCTTTATTAAAAGTTGCAATGATGAATTTTGCACCCAACTTTGTTATTTCATAAATATTCAAGGTGTTATATGACATAAGTCTATTGTACAATCTTTTCTATTTAAAAGTAATAGTATTCTTGTCATTGATGGTTTTGGATATTGAGATTGACAGATTTGTTGACATTTTTTTCTACATGTCCATTTCTGTTTATTTATTTGATTATTACAAATTCTATGTTTAAGTATGGTTTGATTAATACTAGATATTTATCAACAAAATTTTCAATATTTCATTTGAAAAGATACCAAATTGGAGTTTTCTAACCATAAAAATTCATAGTCATGAGCTAAACCTCCTAATTGAAATTTTGAAATGAAAAAATAATCTTTACTTTTACCCAAAAAAATCTAAATAATTTAAATAATTTTGAAACTGTTCATTTTATGTTCATAATCTTATACACATGTCACAAGATCATTTCTAACAAGCTTTCTTTTGTCCAATGCATCATCATTTTTACCATAATATTGAACATAAAAATCTTTTAATGTTTTACTAAAACTTGACCAATTTTTCACACTTATAAGAAATGTTACAAAAATGTTGGATGTCCAAGTTGTCTTATCATGGCAAAAAGATTTTTTTGAAATCAATCTAAATAATTTGGAAATGTTTTAGCACAATTAATTCTCTATAATCTAAAGCTAAATTTAAATTCTATTCTAAATTAACATTAGTTGATACATCATTAACTATTAACATGTGATTTTTTTCTTTTCAAATACATATCCATGCATAGGAATAAATGAATTAAAACTTTTATTATTTTAAAAACATATGTTAGTTACATGATACGCAGTTTTTTAATTAACATTTGTTAATTCAAGGTGTATTTTTATATATATGAACATTGAAAACATGGTCTTGGATGTCCAAAAAACAACATTGGAAATTTATTTATTTTAATATATTTATCACAAAATAATCATAATAGTCAAAAACTTTCTACAGGTGCAATTGTAAGCAATTTTAAATCATCATCAATCATTTGTTCCGCATCCAAAACATTTTGTTTTAACATGTTTTTATAATTTTCTTTTATAACTTTTTCAAAATTGTTTAAACTATTTATATGATGATTTTTTTCAAATTCATCCTCTTGCAATTGATCATTTGCAAGTTCTACAAACCTTGCCAATTTGGTGCAAATGCAAAACCTGGTGCAATAGATCATTCTTCTATTTTATTTATTTAACATCAAAAAAATCCATATTTGGTTTATTATTTACAAGATGGTTCTGTAAAGTTATGTTTAATTTTTCTTCAATCAATATTTTTGACAAGATGTACACATCAATATTTTATCATTAACATTCACATTTTTTATAAAATTGGGTAATTATTTGATATATCTTTGACAGCAATAACAAACATGTTAAAGAATATCCTCAATATATATATATATATATATTTAACTTCATAACATATTTATTATTAAATTATTTCTCATCATCATTTTGTTGGATTGAAACAATCTTTGTCTAATTTAAAACTTCATCATTTATGAATTTTTTTTCATTAGAGCATCATTTTTAATATTTTTTATGTTCTTCAAATTTATTTTCCATCATGTCATTTTGGCAAATTTGCATTACATTCTAATTTATTTTGTCAAGTTTTGAACAAAATTTTGCTAAATTTCTTTTATATTCAATATGTTTTAAATTTTGCTTGATTTTTGTTGTATTTAAAAACATGGATTTTCATGAATAAATGTTAAGGCAATGTCTTGTATGGTCCATTCAAGATGAGTTTTTTGTAATTTTTGATTATGCATTATTTAAATGGAAAGTGAAACTCAATCTTTTTTCATTTTGTTGAATGTTTTCTTTGTTCATTATTTATGTCCATAGACATGTACAATTTTTTTTTTCTCATTATCTACATCATTTGTGAAAATATCCATGTTATTTGAAACATTATCAAAATAAGTTTAAGGTTTTAAATGATTATTTTTGTATACAATATTTAAAATTGTGTTTCCATTTTACCCTTGTACTTTCATCATTATTTGACCATTATTTTAATCCATACATGAATTGAACATTGTAAATACTTTGATACCTAATATATTCATATAAAATATCCCACACAACCCACCTTCTATTGCAAATTTTGACATCTGTTGATGATAACTTTTTTCATCATTTGCTTGCCCATGGTGCAAATCTCTTAATTTAATTTATGCCTATGGCATTTTAATGCTTTCAAAACACCAAATTCTAAACAATTCCACAAATATTTCATGTTATTTCTACAAAATAAAATTTAACTCATTGAATATTTTAACAAGTTTGCTATAGCATCAACTAAATTATCACCAATTTAAAATTAGTGATTTGTCACGAACCAAACTTATTCAATTTCATATATATATCCATAATATATGTTTTTCAATAGTTATAAGTCATATACTAACTTCAATCTTTAAAAAATTCTTTGCAAAAGTTTTTTAAATATTCAAATAATTGTTCTTGTTTTAAAATATTTCATTTCACTACAACAAAAGGTGTCCATGTATGCCAAATGATTTCACTGGATGTTGAGTACATTTAATAGTCATAATGAACAGGACTTAGTGGGGAAGCAATGAATTAACTCATCTAGTGAATGGGGACTAATGAACTACACCCACATTTTCTAAAAATGTTTGTTTTGCAATTTGTAATCTTTTACAATTTTTTGAATATTTAATTGATTATTTAATTTCAACTATTTTCAAGTAAAAAATTGTATTTAATAATGATATTTAAAACTCCAAATTTAATCGCAATACCACAAAAATATTATGAATTTTCATTTAAAATAATATTGCACTAAATTTTCCACATTTAACAAAATGTTTCAATGTTCAACTTTTTGACAATATTTTAAATTTTTTCAAAATGACAAATTTACAATGTAATTTTTGGAAAATAATATATTTATATTTAGAAACATTTTTAGAACAACACATAGTCTAATACAAAAAAATTATGTGTAGTAAAAACAACACTTATATTTTGGTTAATTGATGTTAATATCATTTTAACTATATTTTGGAACATGAAAAATTACAAAATTTCAATGCAACAAGTGTAAGAATGACCCAATAAACCCAACATTTAATCCTAGCCAAGGAAAAAATCCCATTATTTAAATAATCTCCAAGTCCAAAATAGATTTTTTCCAAGACCAATTAAATTTTTTTTATCAAAATCCAAAACAAATTCAATCCAAATCCAAAAACATTTAGTTCAATTCAAATAAAAAACCCAAAACATAATGTCCTCATATTCCATGTAAAAGAAAATCTATACACATAAATCAAACTTTAACAAGTATCATATTTGTCAACAAGAACTAATAACCATTTTAGTTTTTACAATTTTTTTGTTTTTTATGCTTTTATAACATTTTCCACCAACTTTTATTTTGTAAATACTATTTGTTCAACTTTTGCATTCTACTCATTTACATTTTTGTTTCGAAAACCTTTCAATCTTCATCTTGGAACATTTTATCTCTCCACTCTTGTTTTTGGACTTCCTTTTCTTTAGAGACAAATACCTTACAATCTTTGTTGTTGGGTTTAAAATAAAATTACTTTCAGGCTTCCTTTCTTTGAAATTTTTAAGGTCTGATCAAATCATGATGAAGCAAAAGCTTGATTCAAGGGGACACAAAGTACACAATCAAAAACCTCCATGTTTTCATGCTTGATTTTATAACTAATGCGAAGTTGACTCTCAAATGCCACCATACATTTACAATTATAATACTAATAACCAACACATCTATTTATTAACAAAGGTAAGTGACATTTCTTATAAACCCTTTCAAAACATGATGTTCCAATTGGGATCACAAGGGTTCCAACCACTTGCAAGGACATATTTAACAACTTTAGTTCTGAACCTAAAGTATTATCCTCCTAGGTTTCTCAACAAACAAAACAATAACATTTAAATACATTACTTGAAAATTAATGGAAAAATTTTAACCTTTTGTTCTTTGGTTATGAACTTCAATAATTAACCTTTATAAAACATTAGCATCATTGGAAGGGATTATAACAAAAATACTAAAATAACTTGTTAATAGTCATTGTCCACCATAAACAAAACTTCCAATGTTTTTCACCAACAATGTTATAGGTCTATTGATGCACCCCTAAGCTCTTTGATGGACTCACTATGAGCCCAAAGGTGAAGACAACGAAAGGAAAAAGAGTTGGGGTGCGCTCCTTGCACTACTAGGAGATGCGGCCAAAATTCACTAGGCTATTTCACTATGCAACCATAAAAGTGAATTAAGTTCACTATAATTTCACTACCCTTACCTTCATTGGTGAAAATGGTTCACTATATGGTGTAAATGTTTACTAAGGGTGAAGT
>Ga0116228_10002096_pt1 | contig 17092 bp, 9 predicted proteins | sample S1TSphfallax_2_FD_89694 | JGI IMG/M metagenome (GOLD analysis project Ga0116228, IMG submission 89694) | Host-associated microbial communities from peat moss isolated from Minnesota, USA - S1T2_Fc - Sphagnum fallax MG | ecosystem: Host-associated > Plants > Peat moss > Unclassified | place: USA... | reverse complement strand
CACTTCAAAGATGATTATAGGATATTTTAAATAATTATGATTACTTAATGAAAATATGATTTTAATATTATTATCTAACTTAAATTAATAATTAGCTTAGGATGTTTGTATACTTGTAGGTTAATTAGTATAGCCTATTTACATTAATATTTTAACATAAATAATAAAATTTAAATATATAATACCTATTGAATATATATATAATTGATTATCACTGTAATTATAATAAAATTTTAAATAATAATTATGATTATTTATAATAAAATTTAATATTATCATATTAAATTTTTTTGAAAAAAGAATTTAAATCAAATTTACATTTTCTGAAAACATATTCCAAAATAAAATAAAATAAAACATATTTAAACCATGGTTTAATTTAACATAATTTAGCCTAACTTAATTAACCATTATTAATTTTAGCTTAATTAGTTTAACCATACATATTTTAGCCTAACTTAATCTAACCATATTTATTTTATCTTAATTTAATTTAGTTTAGCCATAAATATTATAGCCTAATTTAATTTAGCCATAATTTATTTTAGCCATTTTTATTTTAGCTTGGTATAATTTAGCTTAATTTAGTTTAGCCATAAAGTACATAACACTATTATATATAACCTATGTAGATATATTAAGTATAATAATTTAAGTAGGCCATTATTTTTATGACACATGTCCATGTTGTACACATTTAGTTGCACACACAATCGTATGGCCCAAAAACTATACAATACCAAATTTGTAGTTGCAAACGACAATGAATTGCATGCAAGTTGCATAGTGACTGGTTGCAAATGACAAGATTTCTAGTAGTGCAATATCTCCAAACATAAAAGATATTATGAAAAGGTGAATTATTGTTAATCAATTTAAGGAACATCCCAAGCAATACCTCCAAGTTTCACAAGTAAGATGGATAGTGCACCTAAACATTATTTTCTTGAAGATTGTATTTGAGTGAGTTTTCATAATTAGCTAATTCTTGTGGATGTCTTTCTAATGTTGTTTCTAAAGTTTGTTTCATCATAAAATAATCATTGTCATTTATAAAAACCGCATGTGGAGTCTTTCACTTGTAATTGTTTTGTAAATTGAATATTTCAAATCAAGTAGTCCTACTATCATTAATTAGTCCAAGTTGATCAATAGTCCTAATGTCAGATTGGGTCTTCCTTTCCAAACCGTTCTAGTCCTTGTTGCTTCCTAAGTGGTCAGTAATCCTAAGTGTAATCAAAATTCTCCTTTGTTAAGCAGTTGAATCCTTATAAACTAAAAATCTCCTTGGCCAAGTACTTGAATCCTTATAAACTAGGGGTCTCCATGACCAAGCAATTGAGTCTTTATAAATATGAGGGTTTCCTTTTGTTAAGCACTTGGGTCCTTGTAAATAGGGATTCTCCTTGGCCAAGCAATTAAGTCCTTATGAATAGGGGGGTTTCTTTTATTAAGTAGTTGAATACTTATACATCATGGGTTCCCTTAGCTATTTAGTGGAGTCCTTAATTAGTGTTTGTTTAAGGTTTGACCGAATAGACAATAATATTAACAAACACTTCATTCCTTGCTGAACTAGTGGAGTTTTTCAAAACACTTGACCTTTGGCTAAGTAGTTAGTTATCCCAAGAAAGCAATTTGTTCCTTGCCTAACTAGTAGGGTAGGGTTTGTGTGTATAATTTGATTTATTTAGTCCTTTGTAGTCTAGGTGGGACCAAGTGCTTATAACTTTGCTTTGCTAGCCACTCTATGATCATTTGAGGTTTTCATCTATGTGGTTAGTGGTGTTTTGACTTTTGTCATAGATCTTATTGTAGATTGACGTCTTCTTTAAATGCAAAGTAACACTGAAAATTGACAAATTGAAAATGTGTTTGTAGCTTGAGTTTTTTATTACTTTCAAAGCAAAGTTTCCAAAATTTCTATTATGCCTACAATCTTCCAAGAATTGAAGCCATGGTTTGTATGACATTTAAAAGATTGGAACACCTATTGTTGCTAATATCACATGGAGCTTAAGGAACTTCTAAATGGATTTGATGACATGAAAACACTAGGCAAGGGCATCCATGGTGCCTATAGCTACAAATGCATTGAGGTTTGTGATGTTAAACTAAATCTTGCAACTAATTTAGACAACTGCATTGTTAAGTTCCAAACATATAAAGGGTTGATTGAATTATGGACATCTATATTATGTTTGAAGCTTGTTCTAATTGAGTGGCATTCTAGACAATGTTTGATGGGTGATTGCAACAGTTGTGGAATTCACACATTGAAGCTATGGCCATTTGAACTAAAGATTGATAAAACCATCCATTGGTAGAACATAGGCTATGAAATAGTTAGGCATAATGAAGATAGTAGGGACAAAAAAACTTCTAGAATGCAATACCATGATACACAACCAAGTGAACTCTTTGAGTACTTGAAACCTTACTTGAAAGATTTTTTGTTTCACAACTTCATATCTAGGTGGCAAGATGTCCAATTCAAGGATTCACTTATTAATGTGATTAAGGACACAATCATTTTTTGTGTGGATTTTTCAAATAATTATACATTGATGGCGCATAATGAGACACAAAACATGCATTGGCACAACTTCCAAATAAACATTTTGGTCCATATCGACGCACCCCCAAGCTCCTTGATAGACTCAACTGTGAGTTTAAATGTGAAAACAACAAAAGGATAAGGAATGGGGGTGCGCTCTTTGGTTCGCAACACTTTAGGGGTAAAGGGGCATGCTGGAGATTTGGGATAGGGACTAAGAAATGTGACAAGCAAAACAATTAGTCATAAGGACCTGCACAAACCAAACAATAAGTTGGTTAGTGCATAATAGGAGCACTTTTGGTGCACAGACGAACCACGGGCAAACACAGATTTGCAAGATTCATCACAGTCCAAACTTGGGAAAAGCCACCACCTTCCCCCTTATAGTATCCTCGATGCCTGGCCACGGGACCAGCACCTAAATATCATTTTGTCTCGGGACTCCCAAGTCTTGAAATTCTCGAAATTGGGACTCTCGCAACTTTGGAGGCCCATAACTTTGTGTGCAAATCTTTGATTGAAGTGAAGTCTAAAGAAAAATAATAGCCCTTGTTGAAGGCTTTTCAATGGTATGTGGCACACCACCTATACATAAGTAAATTGGGGCAATTCTTGACTTTAGTGGTCGGGAATCAAATTGGCACTTTGACTCTCGACTTTTTTTTGGGTCATAATTTATGTTTTAAGTGCCCAATTGAGTTATGCGAGCCCATTTGAGACATCTACATTCCAAGAGTTTTTCAATGATATAAAGAATTTTTCAATTGAATGAGTTGTGACCCCTGCAATTGCCCTCTGAAGATTTAGGAGTCCATCAGGACTCCAACTCCCAAAGTGGGAGCTCACTTGGGAGTGTGGGGCTTCATTCCTTCACCCTTTCTTGCATTTTTGGGAACATGAAATGTGACTCTCAGGTTTCACTCTTCGCCCGTACCTTTGTAAGCCCTTGCCTTGGTCTTGAGCCCAAGGCTAGGGTTGTGACAATATAATTTATAAGCAAAACTGTGATTTAAAATCCATACTCCTAAAAGAAGTGCATTATTATGTCTCTAATGATTCTAGCCATGATACCCTCTTTGTACAACATGCCTTTTTATTACATTAAAATTTCTTGTAAAGTAAAGGATTTAGGTCATTGAGGCATGTAGTGTGGTTTAGGTAGTTCAAGTCTACTTGAGCATGGTATTTTGTGTCATGTTATTTTGGCATCATATTGAGCCACAATAATATGGAGGGGTGTCAAATGGTTTGTAATTTTTTTGTTATGAGTCATTGTAAAGGGGAGGTTGATGAAGTAGGTGTTTTATTCAAGCGAAAAATTTGAAAGGAATAGATCAAGCCCCAAGGCAAAAAATTACAAAATGCAGCTAAAATTATAGCCCACCTTTGAGCAAAGGCAAACAAATTCCATGTAGCACATGCATCAACAAAAAGGCATATCAACAAGTATTTCCACTTGGTGAAAGTGGGGGATGTGGACAAGTCAAAACCTTATGATTATCAAACAATGTGAAAAAACCAAAGCATGCATTAAGTGCGGTCAATTTCATCCAAGGATTTGACATCGTGCTAATTCAAGCAACTATATTACTTTTGTGTAGCTTGTGAGGATGAAAATTTAGAATTGGATTGTGATAACAAAAAGCATGTCCCAGATTAGACACTAACAAGGCTAAAACCTACAAACAATTCCGAAATGAGACAAATGATGTATGATCTTGATGAAGAAATCAAAACTAGGACTAATGGGAATGGATTGCAGACAATTTGGCTCTAGGTGATAACATTGTAGTTCCTAGTGACATTGTTCACCCATTATGGGTTATGCTTGTGGACAAGGGCCATTGAATTTAATTTTGAAGATGGGTGGGGGAACAAATGGCAACAAGGTGATGTTGTCATACAGGGCTACTAGTATGATGTGTTACAAAATGGTAGTCAGACATGCTTCCTACAAGATGATAAGCCTTTGGCATATGTCTTTAGCCATCTTATTTTTGGCTTCCAAATTTTCCTTGCCCCCCACCATTCACATTGTTAGAGGGACATATGCAACATATGAGCTCTCTAATGAATCCATTAGTGTAATTATGGATATTTTAGAAGACACCCAATTGTTGGAATGAACATGCCTTGATTTTATGCATTTATGATTATCCAAAGAGTTGGCAAGAAGAAGTTTGTTTTGTTTTGACTTGGAAATATTTTTGTTGGAATGATGTGTTGTGCCATTGGAAAGAAGCAACATTATGGATTTCATGGGATAGTAGGAGCTTTTTCATTGGAAAAGATGGTGCAAACATAAAAGAAGGCAATTTTATTTATTTATTTATTTTTTGGGATTTTCAGTATTTTTTTGGGTATTATTTTTCCTTGGGATATCCATCACAAAACATCTAATAGACATTTAAGAATACTTTCAAATTCAGATATGGATTCTTGTTGAAGTCAAAGAATTAATGTTCAATCATTTGGAATTGACATAAATCCTAACAAATTTGCCATATTTTGTCTATTAATTAGGTGATCCAGATTTGAAATTGTGTCGATTGTTTTGTGTAAGTTATTATTATAAGTTGAAGAACAAGCCATACCTATGTACAATGTAGTACATGGATGAGGTTGGTGATTTCAAATTTTGTAGAAAATCAATGGGTGAACTGTGAATTTGCAATATTATAGTTTATTGTAATAAATTTTGGAACTTTGCAAGCCCCTTTACACAAGGCAAGAAGAGACTTCTCCCATTTACAAGTATTTAGGTTTTGATTTATAAAAACCTTTTGTATTGTACGAGTTTTGGCTACAATCCAAGTATCTAGAAGAGTGAATTGTATCAAATTCATTTTAAAAAACCTAAGTTGCACTTTATTAACATAGTTTTACACAAAGCAATTGAAAATTTCATTGACACCTTTGTGTCTTTTGCAAGAGACTTTAATCAATCCCAAGGCCACTACAAGTTGATCAAGAAAAACAAAGGTTTGTCATTGTGCCCCTTTGAATTTAGGTGAAGGACATGACACTTTTAACATAATGACAAATGACAAACTTTTGCATTTTAATGCTATGTAATTTTAACAACAAACTTTGTAAACATTTTGTTACAACATGTAAGGTTCATATATGTCTTCATTGAGACTTGTGACAAAAATTAGTGCAATTGTTTAATAACTTACTCTATTGTTTTGGTGTTTTTTGTTGAGGGAAAAAATTATGGGTAGTCATGGGGACAATAGAACCAAACATATCACAAAATGTTGTAAGGTGCGAACTTTTGTAGAATGTCACAAATGGTAGTTGTGGTTGTTGGTCGATCTTATTTGTTAAAGCTTATGGGGAGAACTATTTGTTCTAGCAACTAAATGTTGAAAACCAAAAACGTCTTGATGTAACATTGTAGAGTGCACAATAGTAAGCTTTCACACATTTCACCTTTTGATGTGAACTTGCCTAACCTAGAGTCTATGGACTATGTGGATAGCCATTTATGCTTATTGATGATATGAAACTATAGTGGATGGGGCATTATTAAGCAACAATAATTGTCTTATGTTGTTTTTAGTTTCATTCTATAATAGCCAAATGCATCATGTGTATAATTGCTGTTAGGGTGGGTTTTTCTTGGGAGTAGGTTAAGAAAACACATTGTAAAGGCATTTACACCCAAGTCAGTCATTTGTGGTAGAAGTGCCACCCCTTTTGGACCTCCTCAATGTAGTAGTTGAATAGTAATATTGGATGTCTTGAACATGGCTGATAATGAACCCCTTGAAATCACAATGATATTTTCCACCCCGATGGGGTATTTTACTTGGCCTACAAATGTGTAGCAAGAAGAACATGTTGCTCTAGAAATAGATAAAATAAATGTTGTTATGTTAGTTGCAAACTTGAAGCACTTCCATGCTACTATAATTCATTGGCAAAATAAGGCTACTATGAAGCAAGCCAAGTTGGAACTTGTGGTGCTACCAAGAGCAACTGCACGCAAATTTGTGATAACCATGAATAGTGAAGGAGTGCCAATGATTCCAAGTAGGAACCAATGGTTTTTAGCCATGAAGGGCCATGCATGCCATTTGCTAAAGGTGACCAAGGCCATAAATCTTTAAGCCATTGAAAAATTGGAAAAAGTGAAGGAGAATTTAGAGAAACAATTTGAATTCATAGCTTTTGGCCTTAATTATGGACCTATGTGATTTGTGGCTGGCAATTTTTTGAAAAGGAAACAAGAGGAATGGCTAAAAATTTGGAAAACATATATTGTGCCTCTCTGTAAGGGATTAAATGTTCACAAATGTCCTTGCACTATATTAGATGTTTAAGACCATTGTTTGGGACTTGGTGGATTATAGGTGGTATGAAGCCTGAAAATTGCAATGAAGCAAAGTGGGTAGCATTGTCCAAATAATGGACTTGTTATTGGTTGTACTTTAAGGTCTGCCATGGAATTGTCTTTATTTATAACTCTATATGTTGAGTGTTTTTGTTTTATAACTATGTCTTATGAATGCCAATGCTAGTGTTATGAGTGCCAAAGTCTTATAGGTATGTTTTATGAGTGCCAATGCACATGATGATTGGGTCTTTCCATGGCTTATGGGTATGCAAGTGAAACCTAGGATGCATGTCTAATACACTAGGTTGCACAAGACTTTGAGTAAGTTATTACATAGGTTTGTATAGTATGTACACCCTCTATGAGGATCCCATAAAGTTAATGGGGAGTCATGGCCATTCATAACACTATTATTCATGAGGTGGGCTTTTGGTCTTGAAAATCCATCTATATTTGAACTCATAGTGAAGTTGGCATTGTTTTGTCACATTCTAGTTTTATAGGCTTGGAATGTTTGATATTTTCCAACTCTCTAAAAAGATGTCATGAAGATTCTTTCCATAACCTTTGTGTCAAAAACAAATTATTGTTGCAAATGATAGCGTAAATGGTTTATAGCAATGATGGATGTATGATGTAATAATTTTTTGCAAAGTTCCTATTAATTTACTATGGAAACTAGGAATTGGTGCCACATTCTTTTATTATGTGCAACCATGGATACTTAGGTTCTATGCTGATCGTTGTGAAAATATTTGTAACACACCACAAGTCTACAAACAAGTATGTTATTCCAAGTTAATTTTGTAAACATACTCCAACATAAACAACATTTGCACTAATTGTTAAGGGGGGTTGTGAGGGTTAGATGCAAATACATGGCGGGTCACCAACTTTTTTAGAAATGCATAATGGGAGTGGTGGTCTTCCATTGAAAAGTAGTGTATCTGTGGTGAGTTGTGGGACTTTCCTTCCCCTTGTGGCACTCTTTTTAATTGGTCATATATTCAAGAGGTTATATGAATGAATGTGCTATGAGGTCTATGGGATGTTGCTTGGAAGATACAACCATAAGATCATATTTGAAAGATGGCTAATAGGTGCATTTTATCAATTCAATTTGTTGTTTTAGGTGCTTGGGGCATTAACATCCAAGGCATTTGTGGTGGATGTGATTATGTCTTCCTTGTATTGTTGGCATGGAGTAACCATTGTTATTATAGTTAAAGTGTGGGCCTTTCAAATGAGCCATGGGCTCAAATTTCATGGCTTTAACATAGGTCTCCACCTACATGGTTTCTTGATGGTATTTGTTGGTCCCTAGGAAAACCCCTCACATGCTATCAACGAGCTACCAATGTTTCTTGCCATTATGGATTATTCAAATCTTGTTGATGCAATATGTGCAATAATACATGAGGGAGAAATTTGATCTCTTAATGGTTATGGTTAGGCTCATCAAGCTTTCATGAATATGGTTTTTAGCATGTGTGGGGTGTGACTAGGTTCTACCTTTTGTTGGTTTATGACTAGTAGTGGTGCAGATTGGTGGAGAGGCATGAAACATTATCACCTCTCTCCTACAACATGGGCAACATCTAAAATTTGTTGTTTTTAAAACCTAGTAATCATCGATGTCCATGCCCACATTTCAATTGTGAGATAGTTTTTCGATGATAATGCTATATGAGAATGCATATGTCAAAATTGGCTAACAAGGCGGTTGTGAATTAGGACACCAGCAAGGGAGTCTTGTTGGATCTTGTAGGTAGGGTGGAGGGGCTCATGTCATGGGGAGTTACAGTGGATGTATGGAAGGAAAACAATACTTGTACATCTAGTGATTTCACGTTGTCAAGAAAATCATTTTTGGAGTATGTTATAGTTTTATCATCTTTGGAGGGCATTACAAGAGATCATGGTTTTTCAAAAGGTTCAACTTGATTAAAGTGTTCACATTGACCAAAAAGAAGTTCATTTTGATTAAAGGCATGGGGCATGATTTGACACATGATTATTTTGGTTGGTTCTTTTGACTAAAAAGACCATTTTGACCAAGTGTTAAGTCATGCATCTAATAAAAAAGGAATTAAAAAAAAATGTCCATCAAAATGGCCATGTTTAGTCAAATTGGCCATACTAAATGGCCATGTTTAGTCAAATTAGCCATACTAAATGATCATGTTTAGTCAAATTGGCCATAATAATTTGGTTAATTAGTCTATTTGATATGCCTATTATGTTATTTACCTACCTATTTACTTAACATATATCTATTTATTTACCTAAATATGTCCTACCTACCTACTTACCTACCATTTACCATGTTTTATCTACCTACTTACTTACTTACTTACTAAATACCTACCTATTATCTACCTTATTACCTACCTATATCTATTGTCGCAACCCCACTTTTGGAAGAGTGTGAAGATGACACTCACACTCCCGAAATGGGGACTTCGGAGTCCGGGACTCCCAAAACTTCAGAGTTCGATGGAAGGGGTCAAAACACCTTGCCTTGAGGCATTCTTCATGTCATTGAAAAGCTATTGAAGTGTAGATGTCTAAAATGACCTCGCATGAGCCATTTGGACATTTGTAGCACAAGTTATGGCAAAAAGAAAGGCCGGGAATCAAATTGGCAGTTTGACTCCCGACCACTAAAAGTCAGGAATCGACCCGACCCTGATGTGTGCAAATGGAGTGTGACACACCATTGGAAAGCTCTCAATGAGAGCTACAAGTTTGCTTTAGACCTCATCCCAATCAAAGGTTTGAGCAAAGAGTTATGAACTCACAAAATCCCAGGAGTGCAAACCGGGACAATTTTGGGACTCCTCCTTGGGAGTCCTGGGACAAAAAAAAACCATTTGGACATGGGTGCCGCGGAGTAACGTAGAGAATACTATATGGGGGAAGGTGGTGGCTTCCCCCGAGTTCGGGCCGTGGTGAGTCTTGTGAGTCCAGAGTTGCTAGTGGCTTGTCCTAGCACCAAAGGTGCTTCAGAATGCGAACTAACCAACTTGTTGGTTGGTTTGATGCAGGTTCGAGTGAATAATTAAAGCTTGTCCCTCTTCCTAGTCCCATCCCGGAGTTTCAGCATGCCCCTCTACCCCTTTTAGTGTTGAGAGCTAGGAGCATGCCCTCAAGTCCCCACAATTCCGTTGTTTTAGAAACTAAGGCCCATCTTGGGCTTAACTTGGGACTTGGGAGTGCGTCATCTATCTATTTATAATTTGCCTACTTACTATTTACCTAACTATTTAATAATTTATCTATCTATTTGCTTATAATCTACCTACCATTACAAGAAATCACAACTTTTTTGACGAAAAAATTTGATTAAAAAAACCCCCCATATGCTTTTTTTGCCCCTATGTTCAACTTGACCAAAGTGCTATTTTGGACAAGTTGATTTAGACACGACCATTTTGATTAGGTCTTTTTGGTTGGTTTTTCTGACTGAAACATTGTGACAATAATATAATTTGGGTAGTGATAAAAAATAAAAAATAATTATATTATATTATTTGAAATTAATATGAAGAAATTAATTAATTAATTACTTTATTTACCTACATACCTACCTAATTAATAAACCTAATAATTAATGCCAAAAAAATTAATTTTTTTACTTACCAACATTATGTCCTATACCTAAGCTAGGCCACCTAGTTTAACCACCTAGGCCAAACCATGCCATTTAGGCTAGGCCAAGCTCCCTAGGTTAAGCCTTTAGGTTAAACCAAATAACCTAGGTTAGATGGTCTAGTAGCTTTTGTAATCTAGGCTACATAATTAGGTTACTTAAGTAGCCAAGGTAGCCTAGGTTGTAAGTGTGGGGATTTGAACTCCTCATTTTCACATTGAAGAATCAAGTCCTTAACCATTGCACCACCACCCCATAATGTGATTTTTGTGGACAACATATTTGTAATGAAAATGGTTTTGGACCAACATATTATATTCAACTTTTGTGAATTTTTTTTTCAATATGCATTTTGTACTAAATGAACTTGAATTTTTTTACACTACTTAAATAAATAGGTAGGTTATAGGTATGGTAACCTAAGTATGTAGGAGGTACCTATTAATAAATGCATGCACCTAGGTAACGGGTATTTTATAGTCTATTAAACCTTATAGGTACCTACTAACCTATTTGGTAGGTTTAAGTTCAAGCTACCTACCTAATAAACGAAACTACCTACCTAGTAGGCTTAAGTAGCCTAGGTTAAATTAAGTACCTACCTAATAGGCCTAGGTGGCCTAGGCTAATAACTTAGTTAGTAGAATAGGTTATCTATAGGTAATTAATAAAAATAATTAAAAATGATTGATGAATTATTATAAACTATAAATAAATAAATAATATCAATGATTAATAATTGATTATTTCCTAGGAATTACTAAATATTAAATATAATAATTAAAATAATAATCTACTATTAATTACTACTTTTTAAATTCTAGATTACTGGATTAATTATTGATTAGTTATTGATTATATATTATTGATAATTGATAGTTGATAATTTTACTAATGATTGATTATTTACTCTGAATTAATCATTATCAATTAATATATAACAATTTATTATTAACTAAAAATTTAATTTAAAATAATCACATATCAATAATGATTATAATTATATATTGATTATTATTAATTATTATAAATTACTATCAAGTATTAGCTTTAAAAAAAATATTTTTATAATTCATTAATACTAATTTATCAATTAACAAGTTGATGGATAAATTAATTATTAATTAATAATCAACACTTATTTGGCGATTTATTAATTATATAAAATTTTAGTCATAAATTATTGAGTATTAACTATCAATTATTTTAAATATTAATTAATTAATGTACTAAGTTTAAGTACTTACATGTGCCTAAAGGTAGCGTAAATAGCCTATTAAACTTTATAAGTAACTATTAGGTGTAATATGTTTAACCTAGGGCCTATTAACTATGAATTTAAGTTTGGTATCTATCCTATGCAAAATAAACTTGTAGGTTAAATAACTAAATTAATATGGTTGATTTGACTAAGTGTCAAATCAAAATGGTCAATTTGACTAATTATAAATCACAATGGCTAGTAAGTATGGTCAATTTGATTAAGCCTTTGTCACTTTGATGGACCTTTGGCCTTTTTGATTAGATGTTTGGTTTGTCACATGGTCAAAAAGGTCATTTTAATCAAATGTTTCAATTGAAAATAACTTGTTTCTTTCATGGCCTAGGTCTTTAATCAAAATGACCATCCCTTTTGGTCAATGTGGATATTTTAGACAATTTAGACCTTCTAAAAAATCACATTTTTTGTAATGTACATACATACTTATAATTTACATAAGTAGGTATGTACATTTGAAAACATAGGTAGGTTAACATGTGTACTTACCTATTTACTTAGTTAGGTACCTACTAAATTATTTATGAAAAAAATTGAAATTGAAATGTTGTTATACACATTGACAAAAAAATTCACAAAAGTTGAAGGAAGCATGTTAATGCATTTGGATCATATTGTTTTACAAAATGGTGGACCAAGACATCGTTGATGGCCAAGACATTCATGTGGAACCAAGGAGACCAAGGTTCAATCCCCTTTACCAACATATATTATGTTGAGTATGTTCTTTCATACAAATACTTTGTAAATGTATAATACTTATGTGGGTTGTGGATAGGTAGGTCATGGGTGGGTGGGTAGGTAGGTAGCATTATTACATAACTTGTCCGTTTCATAGTCCTTTTGCATTGGATTTTTTTGTAAAAATAAACCTCGGACAATTTTGGGACAAGTTAAAAAAGACTAGTCATTTAAGACATGTAAATGTTACTAAAATGAACAAATGTAAGACGACAAAACATTAGCATAGTGCCACAGTGGCATGTCCGATATGATTAACTTTGTGACTAAATGCAATGATGTGGCGTGTCCATTCTAACAAACTGTGTGATTGAATTGATGATGTGTCATGTCTATTTTAACAAACAGTGTGATTAAATTGATGATGTGGCATGTCCATTTTAACAAACTATGTGATTGAATTGATGATGTGGTATGTCCATTTTGTTTAATCATGTGAATGAATGTAATGACATGGCATGTTCATTATGAATAAATATGTGATTAAATATGATTATTTCTAGAATAATTATAATCTAAATAATATTTTTAAAATATTTTTATTTTTATTTCAAAAAATACTTTGAATGTATCAATACCCTTTTGGATTATATTCTAATCAAATATGCTTTTAATCCAATTGTTTTTTTTGGATATTAAACCTTTCAATAGGTTCAACCTAGAAAATTTGAACATTTTAAGACGCGACTTCGAGGGCTAAAGCCCTTGATTATATACTTTTCAGAATGAGATTGATGACCAAACAATATGGGATAAATTTTTTCAAGAAACAATTTGATCACATGAAATTTTCAGTTTATAAAACCTACTACCAAACATTTAAGAATAAGATTACAACATTCTGAACATTGCTCTATTGCTTTTAAGCTTCAAAAATATTTCTTAGTTCTCCACTTAGCGCATCCAATGGTACAAAAAATGCTGAAATTGATGAAGAAATGAACAAGTTATGCCTTTTGAAAGTGAAGAGGGTGATTTGGAAAAATTAAACATAACAATTCAGTTTGTGTTTTTGAGTTTAAACTTTTTGTACATTGCTCCATTACCTTCGACATTCAATTTTTTAAAATTCTCCTTTTGGCACATCCAATATTATAAAAATTTCTCAATTTGATAAAGAAATGAGAAAGATATGTTCATTGAAAATGAAGTGGGGTCATTCAGCACGAATTAATGGCTTAAAAATTTAGTTCCCTTTTTTGAGTTTTAGTTCTTCATACATTGTTCCATTTTTTTTCATGTTTAAAAACATATTTTAATTTCTTCTTGAAAAATCCAAAGGCGAAAAAAATTCTTAATTTGATAAAGGAATGAACAAGTTATGTTCATTGAAAGTGAAGGGGGTGATTTATAGAAATTGACCACATGTCAGTCCAGCTTGCGTTTTTGACTTTAAACTCTTTCTACATTTTTTTTTGTTTTTACACTTCAAAGAAAGTTTGTGAAGCTTAAGATAATGCATTTGAAGCTTTTTAAATCGTTGTAAATGGACAAGTAATGTGGAAGATATGAAACTTGAAAGTGAGGGGAGTCTATATGCTTGTTTTTTCTTTTGAGTGAGGTCAACCTATGTTAATAATACATGTGTAATCAAAGTGACTGACTTTAGTCACATTTGTACATGTGTTAGGTAAATGATTGATTTTAGTCATTTATATATATCACTTTGATTACACATGTAAATTAATTGACTGATTTTAGTCATATATATATATCACTTTGATTACACATGGAAATTAATTGACTGATTTTAGTCACATTGCTAGTAGGTTGATTACATGTAACCACTACATAAAGTCCACGTATGAAGTTACAATATTTGTTTTGACTAAAATGAAATTCAAATTAGTTATAATAAACAATGTTATTTTTGTGGTTTGTCAAAATGGACATGGTTAGTTGTGTGGTTAAAAAAAATTTGATTGTACAGTCATGTTAGTTAAATTTCACTAATGAAATGGACATGGTTTGTTGTAGTGTAGAAATTTACTGTTTATTTAATATTTACATTTTTATATTTATGTAAATTGAGTTATTTTTTAAAAAATAAAATTTGCCCAATTTTTGTCCAATTTCATTAATTAAAAAGACCATTTTATGGTTAGTAAAAAAAATCATGATTTCTTGTAGCGAAGGCTATTGTTTATGCTATGGTGAATATTTCAACTTGGTGGTTTCCATTTTTCAAAAGCCCTTTAGGTTAATGCTACAAATCAGAACTAAAATTTTAATAAATAAATACAACCGAAAGAAAACAATTTGTGTGCCTTCATGTTGGACCCTTATCCATGTGGCAAAATATTTTGCACATTAACAAAGAATCTTTTGTCATGTCACAATGAATCCATGTACCATAAAAATATGCATAGAATATTTAATGATGTGTTATGGGATATCAATAGAAATTTTTTATTTTACAGTTGTCATTTGTAATTAAAATTTAATTGCATGCAACACATGCAATTACAAATTTGTGTAGTTGCTTAAGACAAGTTGCACATGACATTTAGTTATGTGCGACACATGCAATTACAAATTCGTGTAGTTGCCTATGACAAGTTGCACATGACATTTAGTTACATGCAACACATGCAAATACAAATTCATGTCGTTGCCTAAAACAAGTTGCACATGACATTTAATTGCATGTGACATATGCAGTTACAAATTTGTGTAGTTTCCTAACACAAGTTGCAGTTGACATTTAGTTACATGCAACACATGCAATTACAAATTCATGTAGTTACTTAACACAAGTTGCACATGACATTTAGTTGCTTGCAACATTATGTATGCAACATGTATATACAATTGTAATATATGTGTTCATCCATACATACCAATTCAAATGTAATTGCACCTTATATGCAACTTTCTTTACAATTATTGTGCAACTAATCAAAGTATGACATGTGTTTAAAAATTGGACGAATTGCTTGGGGACATGTGTCATTTAAAAATTATTTTTGTGTTTTCAAAATTAAAATTCATTGGATTAATTTCAATTGTTAAATTTTTTACCATTAAGATGATGACACAAGGCACACAAGGGAACATTCATTAACCATTTGACACGTGTCCATTTTAAAATATCAATTATTGAAATCTAAATTGTCCAATTTAAGGTTGATAAAATATCGACATGTGGTGCCTAAGTAGGTAGGTAATTATTGCACCTTACTAGGTAAGTAGGTTTACTTAGGTATGTAAGTAGGTTGAAAGGTAGCTAAGCTTAGGCTATATATAGGTAGGTTTAAAATTTTAAAAATTTATTTTTCGGTCTAACCATTTAATTGAAGTCAAGTTTTTTTTTCACTCATCACCAATGTCACTTGGTATTTAATTAGTACAAGGCTATTGCACCTGGTTATATATTGTCCAAAATCGGATAAAAAACCAAAAGATATGGGATAAAAAAATCCATTGTAAACCCCATGAACCAACTTAGTTGGACATTAAATGCAACTATTGTATTAAGGTAAACCAGCCTAAGGAAGGCTCCATTGTTTTTGGTGTCCAAACAAAATATGAAATCCTCCTTTTAAAAATCATTGAAAATGGATTAGAAATGAGAAAATTACAACCCCCAAAAATAAAGGGTTCAAGAACTCAAAGAAACAAACCATTGAACATTACAAAGGTTGGTTCCTTAAACACCCAAAAAGTTCTTTGTATGTTGCTCTATTGCTATTAAAGTTCAAAGATGATTCCTAAACTTTAAATGGTGCTTCTACAACATTTTAAATCATTTAAAATGATTTAAAAAAAAACTTATGAGGTTTGAAAGTAAGAGGTCCAAAAAGAAAGAAAGAAAAAAAAAAAACGTTTCGTAACTTGGAAACCTTATTTTTCTTCTTGTTAATTTTTAATTACTCCTTTTCCTTTGCACTTCAAATATGATTGTAGGATATTTTTAATAACTATGATTACTTCCAACGAAAAATTTATTTTTAGTATTATTACACAACTTAAACTATTAATTAGTTTAGAATGTTGGGGTGAGTCTTGTAGGTTAACTAATGTAGCAAATTTACCAAAATTAAAAAAACATAAATAATAAATTCTAAATATATAATACTTATTGAAAAACATGTATATAAAAAAATTCTATTAATTATCATTATAATTATAATATAATTTTAGTTAATACTTATGATAACTTATAATAATATTAATATCTAATTTATGTTAATACCAAGGTAACTAACCTAGATTAAAATATTTAAATTATAAGTAAATTAGTCTATCCTATTAGCCATAGGTATATTAAGATAATTAATGATATTAAAATAATATTACTCTTATGGTTTTAAAATATAATTATAATCTAGAAATTAATTATAATAATACTTTATGATATTTATTCCTATTAATACTAATAATTATCATTAAATAATTAATAATAGTATTAATAAATGTGATTCTGATTTTAATAAATTTTTAGTAGATTTGATTACCTATAATATTTAAGTAATAATATTATGGTATTAATAATTCTGAATTTGTTTTCATTGAATT
>Ga0116228_10002095_pt1 | contig 17094 bp, 9 predicted proteins | sample S1TSphfallax_2_FD_89694 | JGI IMG/M metagenome (GOLD analysis project Ga0116228, IMG submission 89694) | Host-associated microbial communities from peat moss isolated from Minnesota, USA - S1T2_Fc - Sphagnum fallax MG | ecosystem: Host-associated > Plants > Peat moss > Unclassified | place: USA... | reverse complement strand
TTGTTATTAGGAAATAGTTAACAAATTAAACCGTGCAACCAACAACCATGTTTAACACCAAAAATGAAAGATCATGCAAAGATAGAGGTGTTTTCAATCTCGTAACAACATTTCATAGACAGTTTCAGGTTCATCATCAAAAGCATGGCTAAGTTGCAACAAAATCACTAAGGTGTGAGAGTTTGGAGAAATGCGATAATATTAAACTCGAAGTGGGATCAACTTCAAAACAAACGCACAACTTTCGTGGTTCGAAATCTTCATGATAAAGATGTTGAATTAATGTTAAATCTAGAGTTGACTTTGGAGCTGGATCTTCATTCATTTGTGCAGCTTAAGGCCCGTAAGACATAGCCACACGCGACGCCATAATTTCAAGGAAAGGAAAAGAGATATTTAATCAAAATCAAATCGACAATGAATGTGTGAAGGACTTGTTATATTGAGATGCGTGGTTGTAATTTATAGGTCAAGGAAAAAGAAAGAAATGCGTAAGTAACGACTTAAAACCATGATAAAATAAAACCTTAAAATCAAAACAAAAAATGAAGGTTTAAATCAAATTTGTTGGGGGGAACGTGAAAAAAGGTGGAAAGGTGTTTTTCCTTCTCCTTCCATTGGCCACCAAGTTGGGATTTTCCTTCACCTCCTTCCTTCTCCTTCTCTTTAAAAAACAAATTCGAATCATTTAAAGCTCTCTTTTCCGGACACAATTCTTTATTTGAATCTTGATAATACTTATTCCTATAACCTTTTTGGGAGGAGAATAATTATTAGTTTTAGTAAATGGTGGAAAGAAGGAAAGTGGATTGGATGTTTGTAATATTTTTGGAAAAATGGAAGTGAATAGGAATAAGGTTGGGAGCTTGAAATTTTAGAGGAATTTCATAAACCCTTTTAGGTTTAGTTGCATAACTTTTTACTAATTGAGGTGTAGAGCTTGCAATTTGGTAAGTAAATGCGCCTTCTAGCTAGCTTTTTAAGGAGCTGAGGCAAGCTAAATTTGAACAACATAGGTGATAGGAATCATATTTTAAGTGATTGGAGGTCTGTAGCCAAGTTGAACTTTCTCCCTTCATAAAACCCTTTCAGGTTTAGTAGCATAACTTCTTACTAGTTTAAGTGCAGAACTTGGAATTTGGTAGGCATATGCACCTTATAATTAACTTTCTAATTAGCTAAGGGAAGCTAGATTTGGATAACATAAGTGACAAGAATAATATTTTAAATGACCAATGGTCTACAGCCAAATTGAACATGGTGTTGAATCCTTAAAAGTTGGTTTAAATGAATGACAATCTAGCATAAAATTCTAAGATTTGGAATGTTTGAGCTTGGAAGATATATCTATCAATTCTAAATCGTAAATGATGTATAAGGGGCAAATTATTTGGTTTCAACTATAAACGCAACATAACATTTAGAAATACATTTTGCATATGTTTCCTTCATCAATAGCATATGTACTTTTGAGTATAGTCACTTCATAAAACCAAGAATAAAAGGACAGAAAGTCGCCTCACATACACCTTAGGCCATAATAAAGGTAAGTGGGCACCCAAATTTGGTTTAAATATATTCATATAAAAACTTCGTAATAATTTTTTCCATATTAATTTGAAATGACTTAACTTCCACATGCTTAGTAACATAATTCATGGCCACTAAAATGTATTTGTTGCCAATATGTCACTTAGTGAATTAATGGGGTTATTGAAATTAAGACCCCATTTCATGAATGGGTCCTCCAATAACATTGTAATCAATTTGGCCATGTTAGTGCAGGTCAAATTATTCATCTTTTGGCAATTATCACAAGATTTGCAAAAATGCAAAACATCTTTGTGAATTGTAAACCACCAATATCTAGAATCCAAAAGTATCCAAATTATGATATCTATAAAAAAATGACCACTCCTCACCCCATTGTGCAATTCACTCAGGATGATAATTATCACCTCAAGTTCTAAGTAGCAATGCAAAATATAATCTTGCTTAAGATGGTATAAAATGTCATCCAACATGGAAAAATCTCAAAACCCAAAAAATAGTGCATTTTCATAACTTAATCAAGGTGAACATAGGGGTAATTACTATCTAGTCCAAAGTTCCTTGCAATTTCACTCAATGGGGCAAGCTTGACAAGGCATCCACCATTAAGTGTGTTGTTTTAGGTTTGTAGATTTTTGGAATATGACTCGACAATTGCAATTTATTGACAAGGTAAGTCAACGCCATGTGATTCACATGAAAGAAAAACTAATTATCAAAAAGGTAATGTTGGAATTTGTGAAACATCTAAACCATTGCCAATGTTTTCTACTTTGTACTTGTATATTTACAATTTGCATTATCGAGGAGCCATGATCATATGTGATAAGTTGATCACACCTATTGTTAATGTTTTGGGTTAACATAGCTCCTATTGCCGCATTGGAAATGTCAATATGCACATGGAATTCCTTGTCCCAATGTGGTGCGATGAGGATGGGTGTTTCCATATATTTTTGTTTCATCATCTCCCAAGCCTCTTGGAATTTTGGTGTCCATATGAAAGCTTATGACTTTTGCATCAATTTTCTGATTGGCACCATGATGAAGGTTCTTCACAAAACAATAGTAAAACTAGGTTAGACCATTAAAAACTTGGATGTCATGGAGATTGATGGGAATTGACATATTGACAATGGCTTCAAAACAATTGGGTTAAATAAGTTACCCTCTTGAAACACTGAAAACCTTATAATGATGCCTGAAAACACAAAAAACATTTCTCAAGGTTAAGGTTAATGTTAAATTCTTGACACTTTCAAACCATAATCAAAGTTAAAGACAATAAAATTCTCCAAAACACGTTTCATGAACACATCCAAGTATTCCCAGAAGGCCTTGTTTACTACTTGTTGGTGGGGCATTTTTTAGGTTGAACAACATGACAACCCACATGAAAGCACCTTAGTCAATAATGAATGTTGTCTTGTATTGGCATGGTCTTCCAAAACTATCTTGACTTAATGGTACCTTAAAATTTCATCCATAAAGGGGCCAATTTCATGGTTGGCTACCTTGTCCAAAACCTCATCCATGAATGGTAAAGGTATGGATCCTTCTTTGTGGCAATGTTGAACTTCCAGAAATCCATGCATATCTACAACTTCCTATTCTTCTATGGCATGACCATTATGGGTGACAAAAATGTGGCTTAATCTATTAATTCAATGAACTTTTATTGCTAACAACTTATTTAAATCTTGCTTGATTATTATTGCATGATTAATGTTCATATGATACCTTGCTTAATGAACATGTGGTACTATGGTGTCCAATTCAATTCGATATTCAGCAATGTGAAAAGGAATATTGCACACCTCCATGTAATTTTACGCAAACTCAGGTAATAATTTTTTAGTGGTGATAACTATTGCTTGCTTCAAGTCAACATTGATTTTCAAGTACTTGGGCTCTTCCACTATCCCCATATTAAGCTTTTGAATTTGCACATCTTGAAGTCAAGTCATTTTCCAATATGTAGCCCCCTTACCTTCTCTTGTGTTGGAATTTCATCTATTACCACCATGCCCACCTTGTGTTTGAATTGGATTTAAGGTTCAACAACAAGTTGATTTGGTAAGGTGATTACCCCTATGGAGAACATATTAGGTTCAAAAGCTAGCAAGTGAAAACACATTATAGTGACTCCTTTTGGGGTGTGCATGTTCGAATGTATCCCACCTCAAACTTTTGAAAGAATTTCACAATATTTTTGCATATTATGTTAGAATATAACCTAGGCAAGATATTAAAAAAGAAACTAATATATTTGTGGAAATAATTATGTATTCAAAAACACAAACATATTCCTAAAATAAATTAATTTTAATCTTTATAAAAGTTGAAGGTATATTGAACCATATCATTTCATATAGTTTGAACCATGTTTGAATACCATGTAACCAATTTTTTTAAATTCATCTTTTAAAATGATTTAAAAAAATAAAGATGCAATAAATGTGTGGTAAATAAAAAATTTAACAAATAAATGGAAGATGGCGAACATAGCTAGATGGACCATTTTTTAAATTTCATTAAATTTGAATATTTTAACGACTAATGAAGCCTTAAAATCAATGTAATAAAAAAAAACAACAATCTTATTATATTAATGGATATTATAAGTATATTCATGGATTTTTCAATATAGATAATGAGAAATATTATTATTATCAAAATAATATTACATAACATTAGTTTTGTAAAAATAAAATTGTTAGGCCCAAAAACCAAAATTAATACCCAAAATTAAGTGTATCATACTTTTGGAATAATTGTACTATATGTACTATAAAACTAGACCCAAAAGTGTCCCAAAGGGGGTCCCCATAGTGTGCTTTCACCTTAGCAATACTTATTCTTCATCCATTATTCCCACAAAATTGTAATTGATTACCACCTATGGCATTTTGACATTACCACTAGGGAATTTTGAAATTGAAACAATTTTCACGTTCAATGGTAATCATATTCATCCCCCAATTGTAGATAACCTTAGTGTCCCATAACCATGGCCTTCCAAGGAACATAGAATAGGTAGGGTATGGTAGCCTTATTAGCCATGATGGTTGTTGAAGGTACTAAAACATGTTATTAGAATTTTACCAAAACCAATTATCAGATTTTCCATTAGGTACAAAACTAGTTATCGAATTTTGATTATTGAAACAAGTTACCAAATTATTCTTACTAAAACTCCTTATCGAATTTCATAGTTAATTAGATTTACTTACTGAATTCAAAGGTTAATTTTTAAACCAAATTTTTGGGGATCAGGTTAAATGTCTATTCCACCATTTTAGAATAGTTTTCTTGAAGGTACTTAAGGTTGTTCACCTCTGAGGATTGTACATGGGGTGTTTTGAAGTAAATGATTTTTTGTCATACTTTTGTATGTGAAGTTTTTACTAGTTGAGTTTTTCTTCATATGCTACAAGTATTTTCTTGTTGGGTGAGGTCTTTCTACTTGTATTTGCTTCAAATTTGTTTATGATAAAAGTTTATGAATTTTGTCAAACTAGTTTGACAAAAACTTATTATAGTTTTTTTGCTTGTTTAAATATAAGAAACGGATCCTATCTTATGTTCCCCATTATATTACATAAAAAATCCGATAGTTCACATTAGTATAAATTGGCAAAAATGTAATCATTCTATTTGTGACTACATGTGATTATTAGTCATTTGCAACCTTTGGACATTTTTGCAACTATTTCTTGTGTTGGTCATATTTGCGATTATATTACAATTAGTTTACAACTATTGTGGTTTTCATCCTTCTATGTGAAAAAACATTTAATTTGGTTTTCAGTTTAAAAACCCAACTTATGTCCCATTAATTGCAAACATGTGACCAATTTAACCACAACCCATGAGTATGCAAAGGTGTATTTTTTGTTTTCAAGGATTATTATTAACATTAAATGGCTTCAATATTATAGATACACTAGGCGTATATTCTGAAAGTTCTATGTAAAATATTTACTAAATATATTACAACCATATTAGAAATTTATCCAAATTATCTTGTTATATTTATTGAATTTATTCCAAATGAATTTTTTTATATTATTATTATTATTATATTGATTACCTTATAATAATATTTTAAAATTTTAATATTATCTTTGATTAAAACTAAGAAATAATAATATTTTATTACATAATGATGATGATGATGATATCAATATGATAGAATATACATATATACTGAAACCAAAAATATTATGCATATGGAAATTATTTTATTAATAATATTATTAAATATTTATTTTGATCATTTTACAAAATCTAAAAAAATTTACATAACAATATAAATATTATTAACAAAATAGTTAACCTAGGTTATTTACAAGTTACATTATTATCATTGTTATAAGTATTCAATTATAAAATATTGCTACATTATAATACTTACTCAAATACTTAAATTTTTTTTTCAATTATAATATTTATTACTTATAAATAATAGTTAGTAAATATTAATAAGTCGATGATTATAATATATTATTTAAATATAATATATTATTGTTGTTGTTGTTGTTGTTGTTGTTGTTTTTGTTATTATTATTAGTAAGGAAATCCAGTAAATTATCATATAAATGTAGAAATCATTTTCAAAGGAAATAAATATTTATTTTTTTAAAAAATATTAGAGATAAAACTTATTATATATTTATAATAATAATAGTTCATAAATACCGATAACAAGTGAAAAATATGAACTAAATAAAATAACTCGCCTTGGGTTACCAACTAGCTACAATAATAATTCAATTAATGTTATTACTATTGTCAAAAAAAAATTATATATTATTATTTATTAAAATGATAAATAATGGGGATAAAAATAATAAAGCAGTTAGCCTAACCTAGTTCCTAATTATATTATTAGATTTTGGAAAATTACTACTTAATATTTATGATTTATGGTTGATAAATATTAATTAGTCAATTATTTATTTATTTATTTATATTCTTATTAATAATTAATTATCTATTTCAATATTAATTAATTGTTAGTTAATTTAATTTCAATATGGTTAATATTTGTTAAAAGTTATCTTACTAATATATTTTATATTATTTATTAATAAATAATGATATCATTAATTTTTTAGTTATATAATTATGAAATTAACATTTTTTGATGATTATTACGATAAATAAATAGTTAGTTAACTAGTTAGCTAATTAATTAATTACTTATCTAATTTATTATATAATTTACAAAAATTGAAATGAGAATAGAAATATGGGATAAACTTTTAATTGCAAGGAGTTTGTGGCTAAACATTTTTGGTTACAAACTATTTGCAACTAAAAAGTTTATTCATATGTTTTGTCTTTCATTCTCATTTTGAAAAGTATATAAACAAGGTGTTTTGTTTTACATTTTCATATTAAAAAACATGAACATATGAAATGAGGCCTAACCCAAAATAAAATATAAATATTCACCTATCTATGCTTAACTTACCTACTTCCTTAACCTACCTACCTACCTACCTAAGTAAGTATTTAGTCTAGGTAGGTAAGTAGGTCCTACCTAGATAAGTGTCTAACTTAAGTAGATGGGTATGTAGATCCTACTTACTTACTTATCTACCATATAGGTAGGTAAATAAATATCTACCTACCTACATACCTAATTTGACCTACATACTTAAATATTTACTTAAATTTATTTTGGATAAATTCAATTAATATGCCACATGGCAATTTTTTATTGCACCATGTGTCACAATCTAAAATCATCCAAGCATAAAAGCTAAATGTCTTAAATCATTTCAAAATTATAATAAAAATATTTGAAATTATTAAAAGTTGGGACACATGGTAACACATCACTTGTCACATCATAGCCACAAGCAACAATACATATATGGCTAGTTAAAATATGAAGGTGTATTTCGTTGATTTTTTTTCATCCAAAACTTTTTGTTGTTTGAGACTAATTGTCAAGGGAGTAGTCACTAGTGGTAATAGCTAGTTAGTATATTTCTACTTAGTTAGTTACTATTTTAGGAATTACTAACTAAATTGCATAGTTTTTTATCATTGTTTGAATTTGAATAGAACATAGGATTATCTTTTTTTATGAATATATTTGGAAAAGAGGAAGAGATGGTATCATTGTATAACATTGAGTTTTAATGGAATATGAGAGAAGAGCATTTGGATTTTTGGACAAGCTTCACATCCATAGCCATAATTGTTGTTTTGATGTTTGGTAACATACTTTCATTACTAGATTTTAATTTTGAAACTAGATATGAATAGATCTAAATGAACAAATTTTATTAGTACTAGTTTTATGACATGTTTTACTCCAAATTTAGATTAGAATATTGGATTAAAGATTATGTATTTACCATTTGGCAACCATCCCAAGGCCTAAATTCAGAATGTTGTTTATGTCTTGTTGTTGAAATTTTTGTTTCTATAGATAGTAACTTTAGTTTCATTTTTTGCATTTTTGTTCAAATTTTGATCATAAGTTTTTGTTCAGGAAGCATATCTAAACAAAGTAACTAACTATGATGATTTTGTTATAATGTAGAAGTTTGTTCAAATTTGAATTAGAATGTGGAGAAATGGAAAATATAATTGTAACTAAAAGTTTTTAAAGACAATTAGATCAAGTTATACTACATGAACAAATGGAAAATGGCACTGCCATTCATAGCAAATTAAAAGGATCAACAATTTGTAACACCTAGAAGAGTTTTTCAAACAGAATAAAGACATTTGTGGATAGAAGATAAACATGTAGACCATAGAATGCTTTAGGAAGCACCAATAATTCCTCGTGAAGTGCAAACTAATGAAACACAGAAGTGCACCAATTTTTTACAACAAAATTCTCGAAGAAAAGACTATTAGATTGAAAATGTAGACCCACAAGTTGCGTTTAAACGAAGGAGTCAAGAACCTAAACCATGATAGAAAGTTGCATTGAAATTAGTAGGTCTGATGCATAAACATGACTTTGATGATCTGATTCATGAAAACGAACAAAGATTCAACAAGTCAAAAAGGGAGGAAGTGGTACCAAGGTACAAATTTGCTTCACCTCTTTATTATCAAAAGGACCATGAAATTGAAAAGTTTGAGTAAAGAGTTCAATTTTGAACCTCCAATTCATTATGTGGTTAAACAAGAAGCCCCAATTCAAGGCATCAGAATGTCCAGAGGAGTTGAGTTAGTACTTGTAACTAGACAAGAAATTGTAATCTTACCAAAAGTAGAACCAATAGTAGCACAAGGTGTATTCGTGGTTGTCAGAGTAAGAAGGTATACTAAACCCATACTTGATCAACAAAGTGGAAACATTGTTAGAAGAGTCTCAATGGATTGGAGCAAAAGAATTCATAGTGTGAATAAAGTTTCACGATGCATGTACGTCATTAGATTAGACATTACATCAATGAATTTCCATTTATTGAAGATAATGTGAGGCAAGGATTTGCTAAACATTTCCAAAATTTGAATCTAAAACCTTCAAGAGCAGAAAAACATGGATATAATGAGCCAAAAGAATTGTACCATGAAAGGGTCAAAATTCCAAATAAACTTAGAAAATAAATATGGAGAATTAATAAAACAAAAATGAAAGCTTATACTCTGACAAATGTAGTACTTGTTTCTACAACTCCTGCACCAAATATCACAACAATGTTGGAGTTACTTATCCATGAACTTCCAATTTAAGAATGGAACTAATAACATTTGTACCATTATATTATGTGGCAATGCCTCAATATGGTTACAATTACTAAAACTCCATTTGTAATAGCACTAGCCCATATTGTTGTTAATATGAGGTCCAAACCCTATACTCCAACAGAAACACAACTTGTTAGTGTGCATATATAGGTGCCCAAAAAGGTGGATAAGATTTTTGCTAGACAACCATTAGATCCAATAGGAGGAGGGTTAGACCCATTGGGACCACTAGGACCTCCACGACCTTCAAGATATTTTGGATTGCTAATGATGAATCTAGGTAGACCACCATTACCACCAAACATGCCTTATCACTGGCCATTTAACTATCCTAAGTATGTGAAGGATTCTAACCCAAATGTTCATGTCAAAGTTTTTAAAGCTACCATTAAAACAAATAGTGAAACAAACAATGCAAAAATTGTTAAATTGTTTAATTTTACCCTCAAAGATACAATGTTTAACTGGTGTAACAATTACATGGGAAATTACCTAGATTGTACTCTTGCATAATTGATGTTAATTTTTTGTAAAAAACATAGAAAAGTTCAAAATGATGAGTAAGTTTACCTACAATTAAAGAACATGAAGCACGAGAATAATGAAAGAATGGAAGTCTATTATGATATATTATTGAAATTAGCCAATAGTCTTCACCACAATACAATAGATAATTTCCTAACTACTATTTTCAAATTTGGATTACAACCATATATGCATGTAACAACAAGAAGCATGAAGAGAGAAACCCTACAACAACCTAAGGAAACAACTTTGGTTTTTTAAGAAGGAATTTTTGAAGTAGAGGCTATAAGCAATTTGTTAATACCATAGAGTAGTAGGACAATATTAGCTTAAAAATCTTAAATAGTTATAGAAAAAACAAGAATGTATTGTACAAATTGTCATAGGACAAATCATAATGTTGAAGATGTAGAGTCAAAAGAAAATAAGACTTTGTTCATGTAGTTTTTGAGGTTACTACTCAACATATCAAAGTATAGAGACTTGTGAGGTATTCCTATCATATTTGTGGTGACATTGGACATAAGAACATTGATTGTCCTAAGTATAATGATATGCAAATTATGTTTAAGAACAAAGGAGTGAAGACTATAGACAAACAAGTTGTGGTAGAGCCAAAGGTTACAATTCCTTTAGTTACAATATGGCCATCACTAGGAGTAAGGTTACTAAAGAACATGTTTTTTAAGGATAGAGAGCCAATTAAGAAGTTTGCTATTGACTAGGAAGAGGAGCAAAAACCACAACAATGTTTTGTTAAAACTATATAGGAGATGTAAGCAAAAGACCCACCAGAGAATCTAACTCAAAAGGAGAAACCACAATGGAATGTAAGTTGGGCATGATTACTAAAGGTTGAGGTGTCCACAAAACCAATTATACGACAATTTTTTTTTGTTATTCCTAATAGTAGAATTATGTCTATGGAACAGATATTCCAAGATATCATTAACCATATGCTAAAAACTACCTATACCTTGAGGTTAGTTAACTACTAAAAATAACACTAGATCTTAAGAAGTATATGTGGCAAAAATTAAAGCTAGAAACCCTATATAGCTAGTAAAGTGATATTATAACCTAGCGTAACACATTGGTTGAAACACATTTTGAAATAGACATTGCAACTATAGAGGTAGATAACCAAATGCTAATTATCCAAGTACAAGTTGGGAAGAACATTGTTGATGATGTTTTCACTAAAAGAAATGTTGTCCATTCTAACCATATTTTTGCAACTATTATGCGACTAATGTCTAGACCAACTTATATTACGACTAGCAATGTGTTACTCCTACATGTCCCAGTAGTTGCAACTTGTTGTAATTGCATATGTAACTACAAGAAAGGTTGAAGCAAATTCTAGTTGTAGATGAGACTACAACTTACAACTAATATGGTTTTCATTGAAAATGTAAACAAAAAGTGAACAATGTCATATAATTTTGATTACATCCATCAATGGATGATAATGTAATTGTTTTTGCAACTACAATAGTATACTCTACCACATGTATAAAAAAATGTAAACCACACACGGCAATCTTTGTTATTTCAATTGGACTATTATGGCTTCAATGCACCCATCCATGGGTCTTATCTTCAATTATCCATGGGTCTTCCATGATATAATATTTAATAGCTAAGGTTGCTAGAAAAGGCTATTATAACCCAATGGTAAATTAAGTTAGGCAAGCTTAATAGTTTATGCTAAACTAAGTAGGCCTATGTACATTGGTAGCCTAGCCTAGCTTACATATTTAATTAATTGGCCTAAGTTATCTATAGGTAGTGGAAGGCTTATTTATTAAGTGTAGTTAATAGGTCGTTAAATTATGAAGGTTAGACCTAATTAGGTTAGGTAAGCTAGGTAGGTAGTTGCTAGGCTAGGTCACTAATTAATAAATTGGGTAATAAATAGTAAATAAGATAGGTAATAGGTAGGTGAATTTATTTTTGGTGTGAATATGTGATCATGTTTTCATATTAATAAATTAATTAGTTAGATCAAGTACTTAATCAATTAATTAGATAGGCTAGATAAGTACTAATACGTAGTCATGTAAGTTAAGCAAGAGGTATATTATTTTGTGGATATGTCATAATTTTTTTGTGTTAATTGATTGATTAATTAACTATGTTACAAAATAATTTATGAAATGTAGGCTAGGTAATTCATTTATTAGGTAGCCTAGGTAGTAGATAGTAGGTATGTAACCTAAATAATATGTAATAAGTTGGATAGGCACTAGTAGACTTAGTAGGTAGGTAGGTTATAAGTTAAGCAACATGTATTTTATTTTGTGGATATGTTGTAGTGTTTTGTATTAGTTGATTAGTTAATTAGCTATGTTAAACAATTAGTTTATTAAATGTAAGCTAAGTAATTCATTTATTAGGTAGGCTAGGCAATAGAAAATAAGTATGTAGCTTAGGTAGTACGTGATAAGTAGGATAAATACTAGTTATAAGTAGTAAGTAGGTTAAATTGTAAATATTTTATCACGTGCATATATTATTTTGAAACTAAAATAATACAAAATTACGTTGTCAGGTAATTAATTTATTAAATGTAGGCTAGGTAATAGATAGTAGGTATGTAGCCTAGGTAATATTATACTTAATTAATAAGTAGGATAGGTAGTAGGTAGTAAGTAGATTAGTTAAGTAACATGTATTTTATTGTGTGGATATGTCATAGTGTTTTTATATTAATTAATTAATTAATATGATAGATTAGTTTGTAGGTAGTAGGTAATAAGTAGGATTGGTAGTAAATAGTTTTGAAAAAAATGAATAAATTATTGTGTGGATATATGATAATGTTTTTGTATGGGATAAAGGATGTGATAATGTTGTAGTGTTGTAGTGTTTCCCTTCCATTAGAATTTATCCCATATCCTTTGTCTACAACTTCAAACTTGTAAAGTATATAAAGAGGTGAAAGAATGGACTATATTCATGGTATGCACTTTATCATAGTGCATGTGCCATTTGGGATGAGCCAATCAAAATGCTTGTCCCCAACAAAATAAATAGGATCCTATCTACCTACTTGGCCTATGCTAGGTAGCCTATTCTACCCTAGCCTAACCTAAAATAGGTTGCCTATTATAGTTTAGCCTACGATAGATTATAATTATGTAATTATAATAACTAATTACCATAATTATAATATTGAATTTATGGAATATTTATATTGAATTATTGGTTGCAAAATGTAGTTGCAAATTATGGTTCCATGTCATCTAAAGATCATCCATGGGAATGGAGGAAATTTTTTAACCTAGTCATAAAATTTATGACTACACTTTCAACTTCATGGCCATGTCATGTCTTTTGGCATTGGTCTTAGGCAACTAAGCTATTTTTAGTTGCATGTGTCCATTATAACTATAAATGAGTTATAAATCCATTCGTTGATTAAAAAATTTCTTAGGTGTTTTTTAGATGGAGGGGCAAATGTAACATAATAATAGAAAACCTTAGAACAAAATTAGGTTTACCCAAGCTAAAACCAACTCCATACCACCTTAGAATGGCAAATCATAATTAATATGACCTTTAGGAATCATTAGAAATTTGAAAATTCATATACATGGTATACCATATGTACCATATGTAGCCACGTTTATTGTTTTGCAAAACAATGTGGTAGATCTAATTATTCCATGTTGTTGGGAAGACCTTGGCTCAGAGATGCAAAGTGTACAAATGACCGGGGTAATAATGTCATTACTTTTCAAGGTAATGGAATAGTTAGAACAATATCAATTCACAAGAAATTGGGAATAGAAACCAAAAGACCCCAAATACTTGTTTGTTATGGCTTGCTAGAAGGGCTAACATGTGAAAAGGAAGATTTGATTTTTGAAATAGAACTAGAGTTATTTTCAATTGGCACAATCACTATCTCAGATAAAATAGTTTCATTACTTAATTTTGGAGTGTTAAAAATTATAATCAGTGAAGAATATGAACCATAGCAACAGACAACATATCAAATAACAACAAAAGTGGAGCCTTCAACAACAAAATCAAAAGACTTTTATGTCAGACAAAAAAATATCATTGGAAGATAAGGTTTATTTAGAAACCCATTATCATCATACCCAAGATGATATTGAAATGGATTAAACACCAACAAAAATACATGTATAGAATCTTCATATAACATGTTAAACTTTGATTGAAGAACAACAACTTGTTAAGTTGAATCTTGGCACAAAATAAAATCCACAATATATCAAAGTTAATGCACAATTGACAAAGGAGAAAACTGAGAAGCTTCATATGTTTCTCAAGGAGTTGAAAGATGTGTTTGCTTTGATTTATAAGGATCTAAAAGGCATACCTCCAAAGTTGGTTTAACATTAAATTGAGTTAGACACTTCAATCCCACCAGCACATCAAACAAGGTATAAATTGAACCTTAACTATGTTGCAACTATCAAATAGGATATTGACAAACTATTCGCAACGAGATTCATTCAACAAGTAAAGGAGGCTACATGGTTATCATTTATAGTGGTAGTGCTTAATTAAAGAAGAATGGAAAAATGAAAATTTGTGTGGATTTCATGAAGCTGAATAAGGCAACCAAAAAAGATCCTTATCCTTTGCCATTTTTTAATTGAGGTACTTAACACTATAGCAGGGTATGAAGCCTATTCATTTTTAGATGGACGTTCAAGATACCATCAGATTTTTATAGCCCTCAAGGATAGATACAACACAACTTTTGTAATAAATTGGGGAGCTTTTATTTGGATGATGATGCCATTTATTGTTAAAAATGGGCCACCAACTTTCTAAAGAGTAGTCATCAAAGCCTTTAGAAAGTACTTAGACCACTTTATGAAGATATTTATAGATGACTTCACGGTCAATAGTGATATGGATAATCATTTGATGAAGCTCATACCTTGTTTTTAAAAATGCAAGGAATATAAAATCAGTATTAACCTAGAGAAATGTGCCCTTGTGGTATTTTTAGGATTGATTTTAGGATTCATAATTTCCAGGGAAGGAAAAATACTAGATCCTAAAAAGGTTTAAGCAATAGTAAATATGCCAATACCTACAAACCCACAATAGATTCATGTTTTTAATGGTATAGCTCAATTTTATAGATGTTTCATCAAGAACTTTGCCTTTATCGTGGCACCAATCACAAAGCTAATAAGGAAGACAAAACCCTTAATTTAGACCACAAAGTGTCAAAAAACATGGGATCATATCAAGCAAAAATACATGGAAGCACCCATTTTAAATACCCCCAAATTAGCAGTTGGAGTTTCATGTGCACAAATATGCATCATTATTGGTAATAGGTGTAATGTTGGCACAAAACCCAATTGGCAAATATGACTAACCTATAGTATATGCCTCTAAACTGTTATATAAAACATAACATAATTATATACTACATATAGAGAAGCCTTAGCAATGGTTTATGCTTTGCATAAGTTCAAACATTTTTTGTTGGGAAACAAAATTGTCTTTTATGTAAACCACATGGCTTTGGTATACTTGGTCAATAAACCACATGTGTATAGAAGGATAGCCATATGGTTGTTGTTATTTTTGGAATTTGAATTCATAGTAGTCTACAAGTTTGGTAAAACACACATGATAGTTAATGTTTTTATCTAGATTACTAGATAGTTCAAAACCATTGGGAGTCCTAGATTAGACTGTAGGTGCATCCCTATTATTTCTAGAATCTATACGGATGCAAGAAATGAAAAGTTATCTATAGGTAGGTCAAATGCCAAAAACTTTGAACTTAGTTCAAAAATAGAAGTTGGCCAAAAAGGCATAACCCTTATTGTAAAAGAGGGAATAATGTACAAAGTGGGATAATACCACAAAATGTGTAAATGTTTGACCACCTCATAAGTACAAATTGTTCTCAAGGAACTACATAAGGAGTGGCAAGAAGACATTTTGTTGTAGATGTTATTACAAAAAAAAAATTGGATGTAGGTTATTGGTGGCTAACTTTATTCAAGGATATTCATGAATTTTGTAAAAGTTGTGACAATTGTCAGAAAATTGGATGACCAAAAACAAAAAGTCTAGCCAAGTTGGTAACAACATTTCCAAAGGAACCTTTTATGAAATGGGGTTTAGATTTTATAAATCCAATTAAAGTAGTAAGAAGACTAACATGAAATAAATATATTTTAATAGTTATAGATTATGCAACTAAGTGGGTAGAAGTAAAGGCATTTAAAACCAATATTATAGTAGTTATAACCAGAGTCCTATATGAGTATATTTTGACCAGATTCGGTTGTCCATTGACAATAATTACAAATCACGTTGTGCATTTCATTAATGACACAATAAGACATCTAACAAAATAATTTTTATTGAAGCATGTTAGTTCAACTACCTATTATCCACAAGGAAATGGACAAGCAAAATCTACTAACAAAGTCATTAGTAGACTTTTGACCAAGTTAGTCAATGAGAAAAAAACAGATTGGGATGAACATTTGTCCCTAGTTTTGTTTTCATACAGGACTACATATAAGGAAGCAACATGTTTCACACCTTAACAGTTAGTTTTTGGTTTGCATCTTTTAATGCCAATAGAATATTTTCTAATGGCTATGAGTGGGGACCACAAAGATCCATAATATTAACTACCAAAATCATAGAGTTGGAAAAGTTACAAAAGAACATATTCAAAGTTTAAAATAATGTTGGAGAAAATCAATGGAACAAATTTTTGTGGAGTCAACATAAACACATAGAGAAGAGGTTTCAATTTGGAGATTATGGTATCTAGTTTCCCAAGGGAGAAAAAACACGTTTGGACAAATTCAAGAAAAGATGGTTTGGACCATTTAAAGTATGGTTTTACTTAGCCAACAACACAATTCTTATTGTTACTATTAACAATTTTGAACCAAACCCAAATTTTGGTAAATATTAATAAGTTCAAACCATATAGATATGTAGATCAAACATTAAAGATGAGTTAGAGTTTAGCCAATCAAAAATCTTTAGAGTATAGATTCTGACCATAGGGAAAATACATCAAATGAAAAGAGTTCCATCACAAACTTGCCCCCTCTTTGTATGAGTGCTTTTACAACACCTTAACAATATGTTCAACGTTCAATGTTGATACAATCATTGGTATGATGTTAAAGTGACATTGTAACGACATGTCCTGAAATGACATTGATATAATACTAAAACATTTAACATCTTATCAATATTAAATCAATGAAAAAAATATGACCAACATTGGCACAACATACATTAATAAGTCAT